>PPYE01311292.1_pt1 | contig 37233 bp, 59 predicted proteins | sample 1559881 | NCBI WGS metagenome assembly PPYE01 (sample SAMN08240022, study PRJNA423297) | Human gut metagenome, whole genome shotgun sequencing project. | reverse complement strand
TTGTGTTATAATCAGAGGCGAGGACGCTAGATCCCGCCTCGTTCCTGTGAGCCGTTCTGCCTGCCAGCAGAGCGGCTCTGTTTTTTTTAAACCCGAAATTAGCGGGGTCAAGCCCCAGTTCCTCGCAGAGCGGGAGAAAATGTTTAGCCGAAGGTGTGAGCCCGCGGTCGCACCAGTGAACCGCAGTAGAGTACTTGACCTTCATAATTTTCGCCAATCGGAACCGAGTGATTCCCAGCTCTTCTATCGCCGTACTGACGGCGTTGGCGAATTGTTCGGCGGCTAAGCGAGATTCACGACTGATTGACATCGTTATCGCCCTCCCCACAAAACATCATCAGCCATTCAAAGCAGAAACTGATCTTCCGCCAGAACCACCGTTGCCACCATGGAACTTGGCGCGCATGCGCGCAGCCGGCGTCGATCTCGATCATCGTTTTACCTCCTCTTTGCCAAGCCACCACACGAACGCCGCTCCGCCGATCAGCCCCGTCAGCAGGCCGCCGGCCAGAGCCGCGCCGGTCCAGATATACATAAACGTCGGGATATCTACCGCGTATCCGTTTACCAAAAGCTCGATCATTTGACTGTCCTCCTCTCAGGCAGTTTCTTTCCCCTTGAGCCACAGCTCCACATCTTCGGAGCGCCATAGTTTTTTTGATCCCGATCCGCCTCCTCTCGCCTGTTCGGGGAACGTCCCCTTTTCGATCATGCGCGCGGTCTGCGCGGCGCTGTATCCCGTCAGTTCCGTTACCTTCGCTTGGTCGTACATCGCCGGCTGCGCTTGCGGCTGCGCCGCCGGCATCTTTTCGATCACCCGCTCGGCGATCCGGTCGATCAGCTCGTCAAGCGTGATCTCGCTCTGTGCCGCGAGAGCGTTCATATGCGATCACTTCCTTTTGCTATAATCAAAATATCCTCAAGAGAGGAGGTGATTATGGTGCAGAGAGTTCATGTGCAGTCCAGCAATCTGGAATCCGTTGGATACGACGCGCAGACAGGAACGCTCGAAGTCGGTTTCCTTGACGGAAGCGTTTATCAGTATTTCAATGTGCCCTCTAGCATTTATGAAGGACTGATGTCCGCCGCGTCGCATGGACATTTTCTTGATGTTCATGTCAAGAAAGCCGGTTATCGGTATCTGAAAGTTCGCTGATCTTCTGTTCGACCTTGCGGACCAAATCCGTTTCGTCGATGTTGATCAACAGGTCGTAAGGGATACGCACCAGATCCGGTCGATCGGTCGCGTGAAGGCCGTGCAGAGTCGTCAGTTCGTGGCTGACTTCTTTCAGCACGTCCAGAACGCTAAGGCGTTCTTTTCTGCCGCCCTCAGGGGCGGCTTTTTTCTTGTCTTGCATTGGGTAGCCTCCTTCTCGTTGAGCGCTCGTGCCATCGCAGCTGATATAATCGATTTGCCGCCGCGCATAGCGGCCAAATAGACCGCTCCGCACTCCAAAACGATCCGGCACCACTGCGCGTCATAAAGCGCGTCCATGCGCTCTTGCCTCCTTTGCGATGTGCACGTCCCTTGCCAGCCATCGCCGGGCCTTCCCTTTCCCTTCCGGTTCCGGCAGGCGCTTGCTCTCTACCATGCGCGTCACAGTCCGCTTGCTGACCTTTAGCTTCTTCGCCACCTCCTCGATCGTCAGCCGGTCCGTCGGGCGCTCGCCGTCCGCGCCGCGGCGCCACTCGGCTTTCAGCTCTTCGAATTTTTGGATGATGATGGGGCGAAGCTGTTCGACTACCAGCGCCGCCACGTCGGCTTCGAAAGGCATGTGTATGGACCTCCTTTCTAAATTTCAACGAGCGCATAACGTTCTCTTAAACTTCTCTTGCTAACTGAAAGGCTTCATAATCGCGGAGACGATCAGCGCCAGAAACGTGCCGCTTACAGCGATCAATGCCGACGTTTGCCATCCCCAGAGCCACGTCGTCAGGAGAGCGAACGCGGCTGCAACAATGACAAACCCTATTGCGAACCCAAGAAACAGTCCGATGTTTGCCAAGAAGTCCCAAAACGTCGCCCAATCAAAACCACTCCCCCTGTGTTCATAGATATGGCTTGTCGTCTTTTTAATCGTCATATGCTCCCTTCCAGCTGTAGTCACAGGCGTTTTTTGTGTTTCTCGGACTCTTGCGCCTTTTTTCCTCTCTGTTACAATCGAACTATCGGCGTTCCCAGCGCTGACAGTTTGAAACGTGAGGAGGTGAAACTCATGAGAGAATATGTTGAAGCCGCTACTCAAATCGTTCTTGCCGCTATGAATAAAAATTTTCTCGATGCGCAGAGTATTGATGATGTTTGCAAAAGTTATCAAAAAGTCTATGCTTGCATCGCTCAGAGCGATCAAGAATCAAAATCAAGCGGCCCCGTGTATGTGAACAGCTAAATCAAATACTCCAGAACAACTTTCAGCAGGTCCGGCAGAATCGCGATTTCTGCCGGGCTTTGTTTTTGCGCATCGTTTTGATCGCATACTCGACATATCAGTTTCGCGGATTTTTCCAATAACAGCTCTCTGTTCACGAGGACCTTTTCTTGTTTTTCCATATTTCTACACTCCTCCTTATGCGTAATACGCCTTGAATAGCTCCCCTGCTTTGAAGTGCAGGGCTTTTTCGAGCGCAACTAAACTTGACGCCTTAATAGCCCCACTTTCAAACTCCTTCTTGTTGTTCTCCCATAAAGAAATACATTGCCGACTAACCCCAACCATTGAAGCTACAACGTCTTGAGAATACCCAAGTTCGTGACGTCGCTTTCTGATTTTTTCGGCAACGATCTTCGAACTGCCCATTTGCTCACCTCGCTTTTTGTCAAGTTTATTTGCGGTCTGTGGTAATATTACAATGTCCCTACTCAATTGTCAAGTTTATTTGCAGAGGAAGAGCAAAAAAAGTTGATTGTCGTATTTATTTGCGAGATGTAAACTAATTTTGCGGCGGCACTTGAGAAGGATGTGATAGCTGTGAAGAGTGTTGGTGAGCGAATCAAAGAGTTACGAGATAAAAAAGGACTATCTCAAGAAGAATTGGCGGCGCGGACCAGCGAAATAGCCAATAGACGCATATCCAGGCAAAGCCTTAGTTCCTGGGAGTCAGGCAAAAGTACTCCGCGAAGCGACAATTTGAGCGCGGTCGCTGTAGCTCTCGGAGTAGACCTAGCAATCCTTTTAGATAGCCAAGACACAAAAAAAGCCCCCGTCGGCCAAGAGGCCCACGAAGGCTATGATCGCGTTGAAAAGGTAGAGCATAACGGCGTGAATGGCGATAAAGTGATCGAAGTCCCTGTCTACGAAGATTTTCTTTCGGCCTGCGCGGGCTGGGGTAATGAAGCAGCGGACATCGAAGGAGTTGTCAAGGAAGTGCTCCAAGTTCCTTTATGGTTGATTTGCCCGCCAGTGTCAATGGAGCCGGGGAAGCGGCCGTTCATCGTAACTGTGTATGGCGACTCCATGGCGGAAGCTAACCTTCCCAGCGGGACGCAGGTGCTGGTCAATCCTATCGCCGAGGTATTTGATCGCGACGTCGTGGTCGCCGAATTCGACGGCGAATGGATGGTCAAATGGATCTATTTTGATCGTGACGGCGGCGGACAACTCCGGTCGTCGTCTGCAAAATATCCGCCGCGGTACTTTACCAAAGAAGACATCCAAAACGAGCGGTTCAAGCTTATCGGTAAAGTCTGTCGAGGCATGACGCTACCACAACGAGGGGAGTAGTAACTATTCTATGATCGGAGGAGGATAACGGATGTTCCGGAGATTATTGGGCGCACTTTTTTTTATTATTGGGATAGTTTCGATTACGGATTCATTTAATTTAAAGCCGTTGGCAACAAAACAAGCTGCGGCTGAACAAGGAACGCCAGTTAGCACAGCTTTGTTTAACTTTAACGCCTCTACCTTTATCAAAAAATACAACGACTCTGCGCAACGTTTAAAATTGCAAAAGACCTTAGTTGGACACTTGCCGAAGAAAATAAAGATACAGAAGGAGCTGCAGAATGTCTATTCTCACATGTTCTCGAAATATCTCGGCATCGTTATTACAACAGATAAGACGTCGCAAAAAGTTGTAGATTTGACCCTTATTGGGCAGGCGCGGGATATTAAGACATACGATCATCTAAAGAATGCTTACGAAATTATGATTAAGGCTTGCGCGCCGCAATTGACAAACGCAGAACGCGAACAAATCATTTATAATTTGGGGCTTTCGGATGGATCAAGTTTAGTGAGGATGCTTGACATTGGAGCCTTCAAAAGACGACGCACATATAAAGGAGTCTTATATTCCTTGGATTTTTCGGACTCGATTGGGTTCCTTTGTGGGATAGCTCCGTCTAGTTCTTTATAGCCCCCCCCCTCCGAAGACAGAACAGGCGGCCGTCGCCCTTTGCTAGGAAATGCGGGAGACGTCGCCCCCGCCGAAGGCAACACAATAAAGCCCCCTTGCCATCGCGGCAAGGGGGCTTTATTGTATTACTCGGAATCGTTTCGGTTCTGATCCATACTTTGCTGCTCCAGCTTGCCGCGGTACTTACCGAAGCTGTATGAGCTGGCTCCACCTGCTCCGAAGAACAAACAGGCTTTACCAATTTCCATGACGAGCTGATCTTTGTCGTATCGAATCGCCCAAGCACAAAAGCCTAGAACGATAACCAAGAATCCCAAAGCCAAAGCTCCTCTTATTTTTAGCCCGGCTTTCCACTGTTCTCGAATCTGTGCGCGATCAGCCTGCTGAGCTTTTAGAGCCTCTTTGGCAAATTCAAAGTTGTGTTTTTCTTGTTCTTTGCGAAGAATAAGCTCCTGTGCTCGAAGTTCAAGCTCTCGGCTCTGATTGTCCAGCATCCGTGTTACTTGATCCGGATGTAGAGCCACCGCCTTGTTATCGTTATTTCTGACGTCGGCCATTACAGCACCGCTTCATATCGAGGCGACTTATAGACTATTTCTATCTCGCCGAAAGATGAATCTCCCAAACTGGGGGGGATAATCCTGGACTCTCTGATACCCTCCATGTCTGACTGAGACAGCTTCAGGTACTGTTTAGCGTTCAGTCGTTTTCTGTCTTTTAATACCATGTTGATGGTTGGCATTTTTACCCCTCCTTCGCGATTATTGTATCACATTCAGGTTACGCTTCGCCATTTAATTTATTACCGCCATCCCGAAGTGAATCCAAAAAATTCGCATACCTCTGCAGCATCCCCCGGCGCTCGTCGACATACGCCCAGCTGTTATAAGTCGAACGCACTTTATTGGGGTCGAGATGCGACATCTGCTCCTCGATCCAGAGCGTGTTCTCGCCGTGCTTGTGCAGCAGCGTGCTGGCGGTATGCCTAAATCCGTGGTTTGTGACGCGGGGGATATCGGGATTCCGCTGATGGATCCTCCGGAGATTCATCAGCATCGCGCCTTCGGTGATCGCGACGTCGCCCGTCCGGCCCGACGTCGGGCGCTGGGCGGGGAACACCCGTTTTTTCGACATGTCCTTGCCGGCGTACAGACACGAATCCAAGTACTCCCTCAACTCGCGCAGGATCTTCACGACCTGCCGCGGCAGCGGTATCAGCAGTTCGCGGTCACGCTTGACATGCTCCGCCGGGATCGTCCACAGCGCCGCGTCAAGATCGATCTCCGACCAGGTCGCCGCCAACAGCTCGCTCACGCGCGGGAAACAGTAGGCGGTCACCAGCAGGGCCGCGCGGGGCACGGGAGATGTTAACCCCTCGATCGCCCGCAGTAGGGCGCCGAGAAGCTCTTCTTTTTTGGTGTTGGCGAAATGCACGGCCGCGTGTTTGGGCAGCACCTTCGTCAGCTTGTGTGCCTCATGGGCCTTCATAAACCCGCGCCCCACAGCAAACTCCATGACCTGCTGGATGATCCACGCCACCCGCCGCGCTGTCTCTACCTTCCCCGTCGCCGAGATGGACAGCAGCAGATTGGTAAAAACCAAGCGTTCCATATTGGCGATCGGGACCTGCCCGATAACGGGATAAATATAGTGCTCCAATCGGTACTGTACGGTATCGACGTGCTTCTGCGACTTCTCTACGCGAAACTGCGCGAACCACTCCTGCGCCGTGCCGCGGAACGTCATGCTTGACACGTCGGTTGCCGCTTGTCCGGAGCGCACCCGGATCTTCATCCCATCCCGTATCCGGCGCGCCTCAAGCAGACTCATCAGCGGGTACTCGCCGATCTTTTTGCGGTACTCCTTGCCGTTTTGCCAGTAGCGCACGGTCCAGATCTTGCGTCCCGTAGTGCGGACTTTCAGCGACAGCCCATCGCTGTCGGGCTCGAAATAATCTTTGTCGCGCGGTTTGAGCCGCTGCGGGGTCGTCGACGAGAACACAGGCGCCACCTCCGGGATAAAATTTCGGACTGTTTTTCGGGGCCGGTACCGGATATGGTTCCGGTTCTACTTGTCCAAGGCCGTCCAAGTATGTCCATTTTACCAGATGTGGCCATAACAAAAAAGCCGCCCGAGGGCGGCTTTGTCCGTTTTTTGTCTAAGACTGTCCATGTCTGATCTAATAAAATGGCGGAGGGGAGAGGATTCGAACCTCCGGTACCCAAAGGTACACATGCCTTCCAAGCAAGCACCATCGACCACTCGGACACCCCTCCGCGAACAAAGCGCATTATAACACAGGCAGGCGTTTTTTGACAAGCCGCGGCCGCGGCTTCGACGGAAACGCGCCGCGCAAAAATGGCGGCGGGGAAGAGGATGCGAACTTCCGGTCCCGCAGGCACATCCGTTCCCGTTTCGCAGGAAGGCGCTACTTCGCGGGATAAACGGCCGACCAGTAATCGTACATTTCGCCGCCGGTGGCAAGCCAGGCCGCGCCGCTCTCCTTGATCTCGGTCAGCAGTCCGCGCAACAGCGGCATGCGGCCGGGAGTGCAGGCGGTCTGCGGGTCGAGCTGGAGCACGTAACAGAGGCCGCGCTCGGCGCAGCCGAGGAACTCCTCGCGGAAGTTATTGAAGACCTGAGCGGAGTTGGCGATCCGCCCCTGTCCCTTCGGCATGGGCGGGTGGTAGTTGAAGGCGAAGTACGGCAGGTCGTAAAGGGCCCAGTGAACGGGGATCTCCAGCAGTTTTTCGCCGTTTCCCAGGTCGAACCAGAAGGGGCGGTCGTCGCTGCTGAGGCTGCTGGAATACACGGCGCCGTTGGCATGGGCGGCGCGCAGGGTGTCGAGGGTGAACTCGGCGATGGGAGCGCGGTAGCCTCTGGGCTGCGCGCCGACGACGTTTTTGAGGACGGCGGCGCCTTTTTCCATGTCGGCCGCGGCCTGTTCGGCGGGCAGCAGGCCCCAGTTGAGCAGTTCGTAGCCGCGCAGGGCGATCTCGTGGCCGCGGGCGGCGACGTCTTTCACTTTTTCGGCGTAGGCCGCGGCGGTCGAACCGGGCACGAAAAACGTGGCCTTGATATCCAAATCGTCAAGAAGCTCCAGCAGGCGCGGCAGGCCGCGGTCCATGCCGTACTGCCCCATGGACAGAGTCTTCGGGCGTTTCGAGACGTCGGGGTCGACGGCCAGCCAGAAGTTTTCGGCGTCGAGGTTGACGGTGATCAGAGCGGCGCAGCGGGCGCCGTCCTTCCACTCGATTTCAGGCATTTTTCAGGACCTCCTCGCGGTCGTAATGCTCGCGGTACCACCGCGCCACTTCGCCGCCGCGCGCAAACCAGACGTCGCCGCGTTCTTTGATGTGTCCGATCAGCTTTTCGAGGATGCGCAGGCGGCCGGGAGTGCCGGTGACCTGCGGATGGATCATGCTGACGAAGCACAGGCCGTATTCGTAATAGCCGTCGAACTCGCGCGAGAAATTGTCGTAAACGAGGTCGTAGCCGGAGATGCGGTCCTGCCCGTCGGGCTCGGCGGGGAAGTAATTGTAAGCGGTGGCGACGTAATCGTCCAGTTCCCAGCGCGTGGGGATCTCGATGAAGTCGGTCTTTTCGCCGTCGATCGCGGTGTGATAGGGGCGGTCGTTGCCGCGCATCGAGCTGCTGTAGTCGACGCCGCGCTCGTACAGCAGGCGCGGCGTGTCCAGCGACCAGTCGCCGGACGGGGTGCGAAAGCCGCGGGCGGGCTTGCCGATCAGGTCGCAGAAGATGTTCTGGCATTTTTCTATGATCTCGATCTGCCGCTCGCGGCCGTAGTTGAAGAACATTTCGTGCGTGTAGCCGTGCTGGCCGATCTCGTGCCCTTCGGCGTCGATGCGGCGGATCAGCCCGGGGTTGTCCTCGGCGACCTTGCCGGGCACGAAGAAGGTGCCGGGGACGCCGTATTTTTTCAGCAGGTCGAGGATGGCGTGAGCGCCGCGGTTGGGGCCGTAAAGCCCTACCGAGCGGGCTTTCAGGAACTTGTCGCCGCCTTCGTAGTGGGCGTTGCCGTTCTTCCACGTGGTGTCCCCGTCGAGATCGAACGTCAGCATCACGGCGCAGCGGGCGCCGTTTTTCCAATGCAGCCGGTCTTCCATTTTTCAGTCTCCGTTTCTCTGCGTCTAAAGCACTTTTTCCAAAAACTGCCGGGCGCGCGCCGACTTCGGCGACGAGAAGAACTCCGACGGCGCGGCGTCTTCGGCGATCACGCCCCCGTCGACGAAGCAGACGCGGTCGGAAGCCTCGCGGGCGAAGCCCATCTCGTGGGTGACGATCGCCATGGTGATGCCGGTGGAAACCAGGCCGCGGATCACGTCGAGCACTTCCTTGACCATCTCGGGATCGAGCGCCGATGTCGGTTCGTCGAAAAGCAACGTGCGCGGCTCCATGGCCAGGGCGCGGGCGATGGCGACGCGCTGCTGCTGTCCGCCGGAAAGCATGGAAGGATAGGCGCGGGCCTTGTCGGCCAGACCGACGCGATCGAGCAGCCGCATGGCCTTTTCGACGGCCTGCGCCTCGGGAAGGCCGCGCACTTTCATGGGCGCGTAGATCATGTTCTGGAGCACGTTCTTGTTCCGGAACAGGTTGAAGTGCTGGAACACCATGCCCACGTTCTCGCGCACTTTCTGGATGTCCACGCCTCTTTGGGTGATGTCCAGCCCGTCGATGACGACCTGCCCCGACGTGGGCGTCTCGAGCAGGTTGATGCAGCGCAGCAGCGTCGACTTGCCCGAGCCGGAGGGGCCGATGACGGACACCACTTCGCCGTCGTCGATCTTCAGGTTGACGCCCCGAAGCACCTCGAGGGAGCCGAATTGTTTTTTCAGATCCTTAATTTCGATCACTTTTGTGCAGCCTCCTCTCCAGGCGCGAGGCGACGGCCGTGAAGATCATCACGAGCACGTAGTACATGCCGGAGACGACGATGAACGGCTCGAAAGCCAGATAGGTGGAGTTCATGGCGGTCTGGGCGGCGCGCATCATGTCGAGCATGCCGATGGTGGCGACGATGGAGGTGTCCTTGAGCAGGGCGATGAGCTCGTTGACCAGCGACGGCAGCACGGTGCGCAGCGCCTGAGGGATGACGATGTCGAACATCATGGCGCGGTAGGGCACGCCCAGGGCCATGGCGGCCTCGCGCTGGCCGACGTCGATGGACTGGATGCCGCCGCGCAGGATCTCGGACACGTAGGCGGCGGAGTTGAGCCCGAAGGTCAGCACCACGGCGTTGAAGGCCGGGATCTGATAATCGAAGAGCTGGGGCGTGGCAAAATAGACGAGGAACAGTTGCACCATCAGCGGCGTGCCGCGGAACACCGAGGTGTAGGCCGTGGCGAACCACGACAGCGGCCCAAGGCGCGAGACTTTGAGCAGCGCCAGCACAGTGCCGCAGATCGAGCCCATGATCACGGACATGAAGGTCACCTCGAGCGAATTGATCATGCCGTTGTAAAAGACTTTGTAATAGGGCCAGATGCGTTCGAAATGCAGCGCGAACCGGCGCGCCGGGGCTGGCGCGGCCCAGGCCAGCCCCGCCAGAGCCAGCACGGCCGCGAGGGCCAGCAGCGGCGCTCTTTTGCGGCCAAAAAGCGATTTTCTCATATTTCTTCCTTCCTGCGGCGTTTCGCAAAGCCGCCGCGGCGACGCGCGGCGCGCCCGCCACACAGGGCCGAAGGGATCTCCGCGCGCGGCGGCGAGTCCTTCGGCCGCTCTTTTTTGGGAAAAAGTTACTTGACGAACTCCTCGCCCATCCACTTGACGATCAGCTCGTTCATCCGCCCGCTGGCGAACATCTTCCCGATCTGTTCGTTGAACAGGGGGATCAGCCCGGAACCTTTCCGGAAGGCGATGGAATACGCTCCGGAAACGTAATGCGCGCTTTCGAGGTCTTCGTTGGGGATGACGTGATACACGTAGCCCCCGTTCTGCTCGCACTTCGTCTTGGCCTGCGAGGCGTCCATGACGGCGCCGTCGACGCGCCCGTTCAGCAGTTCCTGAGTGACCATGGTGCTGTTGTCGAGCAGCGTGGGAATTGAGCCGGAAGCCTCGACCACCTTGGCGTACTCGGTGCCGAACACGGTGGCGATCTTTTTGCCCTTCATCTCCGCCATGTTTTTCAGCGGCGCGGCGGCCGGCGAGACGATGGCGGTCTTGCAGAAATAATAGGGAACGGAGAAATCGACGCTCTTGCGGCGCTCTTCCGTGTCCGACAGGCCGGAGATGACGAAGTCGGCGCGGCCGCTGTGCAGCTCGCCGATCAGGCCGGAGAAGTTCATGTCCTTGATCTCGTAGGTAAAGCCGAGCGCCGCGGCGATGGCGTCGAGCACGTCGATGTCGAAACCGGTGATGACGCTCTCGCCTGTGTCGTTCACCTGAGCGAACTCGAACGGCGCGAAGGTGGCGTTGATCGCCAGCTTGTAATGCTCGCCCTGAAGCGGCTTGGCCGCCGCGTCGCCGTAGGGCCATGGGCCTATCCACTTCTCGTAAATGGCCTTCATCGTGCCGTCGGCCTGCATCTTCTCGATCTGCCCGGTGAACAGCGGTTCCAGTTTCGAGCCCTTGGGGAACACGGCGGCAAAACAGTCGGAGACGTTGCCGCCCTGCACCTTGTCGAGTTCGTCCTGCGGCAGCACGAAGTATTCGAGCCCGGGATGCTGCTTGACGCGGATGGAAGCGGAAGCGGCGTCCTGCACCACGCCGTCGGCGCGGCCGGCTAGGAGCTCCTGCATGCTGTACGTGCTGCTGTCCATCGCGGCGACGACGGCCCCGGCCGCTTCGGCGAAGTCGGCGTACTGCGTGCCGAAGGAAGCGGCGATCCGCTTGCCCTTTAGGTCCGCCACGGTCTTGATGTTGGCTCCCTTGTGCTGGATGATCGAAGTCTGGCAATAATAGTAGGGCACGGAAAAGTCGACCGTCTTCCTGCGCTCTTCGGTGGGCGACATGCCGGAAACGACGAAGTCGACGCGATGACTGGCCAGCTCGCCCATCAGCCCCTTGAAGTTGGTGTGCACCAGCTCGTAGGTAAAGCCGAGCTCCGCGGCGATCGCGTCCACCATGTCGATGTCGTAGCCGACGATGCGGGCGTTGCCCTGCTCGTCGAGCCGCTCGAACTCGAAAGGCGGGAACGTGGGGCTGACCGCCATCTTCAGCTTTTGCCCTTCGAGCGGCTTGGCCGCCAAGGCCGACGCGGCGCACAGCATGGCCGCCGCAACGCCGGCGGCAAATTTTTTGACGCTGAATTTCATGTTTTTCGTTCCTCCTTCGATACATAGTTCAATTTTCGACGGTTCCCGCGCCCCAGAAGCGCCGCGCCGCCGGTGGATCGGGCCAGCTCCGCTTGCTGTGGCTCAGCCCCTGAACGACCAAAGATTCGGCCGTGGCAATCAGCGCGGCGGCGGGATCGATCACCGGCACGCCGAGCCGTTCCGTCAGTTCCGCGCCCATGCCGGCGAAACCGAGACAGCCGAGGATCACGGCGTCGGCACCGTCCTCTTCGACGCACCGCCGTCCGCACGCTTCGAGAATTTCAATGATTTCGCTCCGTTCCCGCGAGGCGCCCGGCGGCAGTTCGACGCCGCGCACGCTCGCGATCCTGGCGGGATCGGCGCCCAGCGCGCGGAGAAAGTTTTTTTTCTGCGGGATGCGCCGCGCCGACGTGGTCAGCACCGAAAAGCCGAGGGCCAGCTGGCTGGCCAGCAGCACCGCGGCCTGCGCGCCGCCGACGACGGGGACGTGAAGAAGTTCCCGGCAGGCGTCGAAGCCGGGATCGCTGAAACAGTACAGGCACACCGCGTCGGCGCCGTCCGCCTGCGCCCGCAGCGCCATCTCCGCGATCTCCGGCGCGTCCAGCGCCGCGTCGAGGCACGAATCGACGCAGAGGTTGTTCTTGCGCGGGCAGATCATGACGATCTCCGTATCGGGGCGGGCGAAGGGGCGCAGCCGCTCGACCCTCAGCTTCAGCCCCGCCGCGTCGAGGCCGCTGTCGGGATTGACGACGCAGATCTTCATAGCATCAGGCTCTTGACGCCCAGCTTGATCGTGTTTTCGTAATCCAGCTGGCCGTACACGTCCGCGCCGATCGCGGGGCTGAGTTTTTGCAGCTCCTCCAGCGGCAGGTCCTCGATCGCGCAGCCTTTTTTCTCGCACAGCAGCACCGCCGCGCCGACGATGGCATGCGCGTCGCGGAAGGGCACGCCGCGTTTGACAAGGTAGTCGGCCAGCTCGGTGGCGTTGAGAAAACCGTCGTGAAGCGCTTTTTTCATCGCCTCGGGGTGGACTGTCATCGTGGCGACGAGGCCGCTCATGATCTCGAGGCACATCAGCGTGTCGTCCAGCGCCGGCAGAAAGGCCCGCTTGTCGAGCTGCATGTCCTTGTTGTAGGCCAGCGGCAGCCCCTTCATCTCCGTCAGCATCGCCATCAGCGAGCCGTAGACCAGCCCCGCGCTGCCGCGGATCAGTTCGGCGCTGTCGGGGTTCTTCTTCTGGGGCATGATGCTGCTGCCCGTGGAATAGGCGTCGCTGAGCGTGACGAAATGGAATTCCTGCGAACACCAGAGGATGATCGATTCGCTCAGGCGGCTGAGATGCATGAGAATTATCGCAAAGACGCCGAGCAGCTCGCAGAAATAGTCGCGGTCGCTGACGCCGTCGAGAAAATTGTCGCAGGGCTTTTGGAACCCCAGCGCCGCGGCGGTCATGCCGCGGTCGATGGGATGCGTGGTCCCCGCCAGCGCGCCGCAGCCCACCGGGCAGTCCTCCATCATGATCTCCACGGCGTTGCGCAGGCGTTTGCGGTCGCGCTGGAACATGCGCTCGAAGGCCATCAGCGTATGTTTGAAGGTGACGGCCTGCGCGCGCTGCAGGTGCGTGTAGCCGGGCATCAGCCATGGATTGGCGTCGGCCGTGGCTTTGAGCGCGCCGCACAGTTTGTCCAGTTTTTCCTCCACCCGCGCGGCGGCGTTCTTGGCGAAGAGCTTCGAATCCACGGCCACCTGGTCGTTGCGGCTGCGCGCCGTGTGGAGCTTTTTGCCCGCCTCGCCGATGCGCTCCGTCAGGTTCAGCTCCACAAAGCTGTGAATGTCCTCGTAGCCCTCGTCGCCGATCGCGAGCGCGCCGCTTTCGATGTCGCGCAAGATCTCTTTCAGCCCTTTCCGGATCGCCTCGGCGTCTTCCTTCGTGATGATCCCGCAGGCGCCGAGCATGGCCGCGTGCGCGAGGCTGCCTTCGATGTCCTCCTTCCAGTAACGCTTGCCCAGCGGCAGCGAATTGTCGAAGGCCTTCATCAGTTCGTCTTCGGCGCCTTGAAAGCGTCCTCCCCATAAATTCATATTTTTTCACCTCAATACGATGCATGAATAAACTATTATTCAGCAGTAAATAAAAACTGAAGCGATATTAGCATTGCCTTTGAGCGCTGTCAAGATAAATTTTTATAAGGCCAATCCAAAATGAAAAAACCAAAGTTTCACAAACGAAAAAAATTCTTCAAAGAAACGCTTTTTGCGCCGCCGTGGCTCCGCTCCGCCCGTTGTGGCATAATAACGGTACGGCATGACGTCTTTTTCAACGAAGGAGCCGCGTTTCATCAAACTCGATGAAACGCGGCTCAACAAAAAAGCCGACCTTGCACCGTTTTTTGCACGGTTCAAGGTCGGCTTTTATGACCATCATTTCTAACGGTGCGTGATGATGTCGATGATGGTGTGATCGACGTCCTTCATGCCTTCGCGGTTCAATCTCGCCGCGTTCTCGGCGGTGCGGGTGAAGCTGTTCACGTCGACGACGCCCTGCGACACGGTCATGCCGCCGCCGGACAAGGCGATCTGCGCGGCGTAAAACGCTTCGGTCGCACCGGTGCCCACTTTGAGCGCGCACGATTCTTTGGCGCCGTCGCAGAGCATGCCGGTGATGTTGCCGAGCACGAGTTCCATGGCTTTCTTGGCCTGAGCGTCCGTACCGCCCATGACGTTGACGATGCCGGCCGCCGCTCCGGCTCCGGCCGCCACGGCGCAGCCGCAGACGGGACTCAGACGTCCCATGCGGCTCTTGACGAAACTCGTCGCCAGATGGCTGTATGCCACCGCGCGGGCAATTTCCTCACGGGACTTGTGCTTCGCCGTGCCGACGACGTAAACGGGAAGGATCGCGGTGATGCCGTGGTTGCCGCTGCCGGCGCTGCTCATGACGGGCAGCGACACGCCGTCCATGCGCGCGTCGGAAGCCGCCGCGGAAACGGCTTTTACCTGGGCGGCCAGGTCGTTCTCGTAATTGTTCCCGGCTGCGGCTCTGACAGTCCGCCCCAAGCCAAGGCCGACGTCGTTCTCAAAGCCGTAATCGGCGATTCGCAAATTCATGTTCACACCCTGCCAAACATAATCGATGTCTTCAGGCGACAACTGCCCGGCAAGCGCGACGAGCTCCTCGAAATTCATCATCTTTACCTGGTCAGGGATCGAGACCGAAGAAGCCGCAGCGGCAGAAACGGTTTCGTCGCAGTGAGGTACCGCCTGAAAGACGACCTTTCCATTCTTCTTTACCAGCGTGATGTTGCCGTGCGCTTGCTCGATCACGGCGACGCCGGTTTCGTCGCCGTGGGAGGCCATGGCTTTCACGTAGACGCCGCCTTGCCCGCTGGCCGTCAATTTCAGCCGCCCTTCGGCAATAAACTCTTTGGCGTTATCCAGGTCTTCGTCGGTTGCATCCTTGAGCACTTCAAGATTGTAGGCACTATGGCCGCAGAACACAGCCAGCGCCGCGGCGATTTCGTTGCCGCGAGCGCCGTTAGTGCCGGGGACGCCGACGGCGATGCCGTTTTTGAAGATGTTGTCGCTGACGATCACGTCCAAACGCTCAGCCGGAGCGCTCAGCTGCTCGCACGCCTTGGCCACGGCCAGCGCCACGGCCCCCGGTTCGGTACAGCCCAGCGCCGGTTTGACTTCCTGATGCAGGAACTCGGTGACTGTAAACATGAATGTATGGCCCTTTCTTCCGGTTTCCGATAATCAGTTACAACAACATCTGCGGGGACATTTGCCGTCCCCATCCTCAACAGAGGTTCCACCAGCGCCCGCCGCAATTGCTGCTATCATTGACAATTCCATCATGAACTTCTCCCCCCGACAAAAATTAACGCGTCATGACAAATACTGACCACGATGCGATGCGGAAACACAGATTTTATCCTAAACTTTTTTACCGATCGTACAAGACAAAAATTTTTTGAAAAAAAAGTGCGAAAAATTCGCTTTTTGCTTCTCACTCAAAGATTCTCAAGGAAGATCCGCACAGCAAGTTACGCAGACTGCGCAGCGATCATATTCTCTCTACGGAAGCCTCAGGCTGCGCTTTCCGAACGATGCGGATTCATCTTTTCGACGCGACGCTCCAGCACAGGCTGAGCACTTCTTTCGCGCCGGCGGCGTAGAGGCATTGGGCGGCGCGCAGCAGCGTGGTGCCGGTGGTGCTGACGTCGTCGAGCAGCAACGCTTGTTCCGGCGCCGCGCCGGCGCAGACGAAGCTGTCTTCGGGCATGGCGCGGCGCGACTGCGAATCGGGCTGCTGTTTCTGCGGCGTGCGTTTTTCCTTCCAGCGCAGGCACTCCCGCACGGGAGCGCCGAGGGCGCCGGCAAGGCCGCGGGCCATCCACTGCAGGTGGCTGTCGCCGCGCGGGAAAAAACATGCGCGCGGATGCGGCGGAATGGGGACGATGGCCCATCCGCTCTGACGCTCATTTTCGCCGACCAGCCGGGCCAACGCGGCCCCCATTTTTTGCGCCGCCACGCCGGAGCCGCCGTACTTGACTGTCAGCAGCAGCTCGCGCGCTTCGCCTTTGTGCAGCGTCAGGGCGCGCGCTTCATAGCGGCGACCGTGGCGTTCACAGGGCGAAGCGCCGCCGCAGCGCAGGCAGTGCGGCAGGGGCGGCTCGGGGGCGGAAATTTTCCCCAGGCATTCGGGGCAGAGCGGGGAGGCCAGCTTTCCGCAGACGGGGCAGCTTTCCGGCATCAGCAGATGGCCCAGCAGTTCGACGACAGGAGCCCAGTTCATTTCCGGGCCGTCGTCTTCGCCAGCGCGGAAGGATTTCCCCGCTCCGCGGCGACGGCAAGATCGGGCAGATCTTCGTCCAGTGGATCGAGATTGTCAACGCTCACGTTCTGTTCCACGACGATTTTCACGCTCACGGGCCCTTCGCTGTAGATGTCACGAGCGGCCAGCAGGGTAGCGCGCAGCGGCGCCTTCGCGGCGGCGAGGCGCTCGACGCCGTCGTAAAAGTCGTTGGCGGGGATGCCGCCGACCATGCCGGTGAGCGGATCGTTGAGGATGCCGCTGGAGGTGGCCATGCGGTTCAGCTCGCGCAACATGTAGCTGAGCATGGTCTCGGCCTGCTCGGCGCTCGGTTTGAAGCGCAGCACGCGGGTGATCAGCGTTTCTTCCTTGCGGAAAACCAGCGAACTCTCGTAAACGCGGTAGACGAGGCGCACCGTCTCGCCGGCGGCGATGTTCTGCGGCACCATGGCGCGCACGACTTTGCGGCTGTCGTAGGCGAGGATACGTTGCATGGCGTTCCGCAACGACTCGGGATCCTCTTCGAGTGAGATCGAGGCGGGCACGGCGTCGGAACGGCGGGCCACTTCGAAGCGCACGCGCTCGTTGAGGCGGTCCAGGTACCTGCGGGCTTCCGCTTCGGTCGTGACGCCTTCGGGAATCACTTCTTGCCCGAGGCGCTCGTCGGAGAACGCGACGATACGTCCCTCCTGAAGTTTGCCCAGTGTCGTGCGGATGCGGTTCACGTCCTCTTCGAGCGTGGCGCGCTCTTGGGTGAGGCGGTCGCGTTCGGCCTGCATCTCTTCCGTGGTCTTGCGCAGCGCGTCGGCCCGAGCCTGCAGGTCGTCCAGCTCTTTTTCCTTGCTGGTGAGCTGCTGCTGCGCCTCGACGATCAGCAGCGAAGAAACTTGCTGCTCGTTGCGGCTGTCCTGCAGCTGCCGCGTCAGGTCCACGATCTGGCGTTGGATGAACTGCATGGAAAACAGGCTGGTGCGCACCGATTCGGAGACGACGGCCAGAATGGCGATGACGCACAGCGAAATCAGCATGCCCGTGCAGGCGGTCAGGATCGACGAGGTGTATTTCGGACGCAGATTGAACAGCGTCACGCGGCGCTTGGCGAATCTCATGCCGACGCGGTCGCCGATGATCGACAGGACGCCGCCGGCCAGGAGCGTCAGCGCGATCATCTTCCAGTTGACTTCAGTGAGCAGTTCCCACAGGCTTTCTTCCATCAGCGGACCTCCTTTCCCCATTCGCGGGAGAGTTTCTTCACGTAATCTTCGTGAGCCGCCAGCACGACGGCGATGCGTCGCGGGCTCCACAGCGGCCCGGAATCCATGCCGGGGCAGCGGCGCGCCGCCGCCTGCCAGGCCTGCGGCGATTCGAGCAGCTCCGGCCAGAACGGCCAGGTGCGGCACTCGACGGGACGACAAGTGTAAACGCGGCAGCGTCCGTCGTCGCCGTTCATGACGCAGCGGCCGCAGCCCGTCTCTTTCAGGCTTGGGAAGCGCCAGCGCGACGTCTCGAAGCGCGACCGCAGTTGCTCCGCCGTCAGGCACAACGCCGCGGCAATGCACCGTTCCTCGCAGGGGCGCATGAAGATCCCGCCGGAAGCGCCGCGGCAGCAGCGGCCGCAGCCCAGACAGCCGAAACGAAGGCCCCCGCAGGCCCACCAGGGAAGTTCCTGAGCGGTTCTGCGGGGGCCTGAAATGATCCCTTCAATATCCTGCGAGGTCATGTCAATCATTTTCTCTGACGGCGGGCCGAGAACAGAAAACTGCCCTGTCCCTTCTCCGAAAGCTTGCCGATGTTGGCCAGCGCCAATCCGGTGCCCATCGCCACGCACTCGGCCGGGCGATCGGCCACGACGCACTTGATGCCGGTGCTGCGGCTGATCAGTTCGGGCAGGCCGCGCAGCAACGCGCCGCCGCCGGTGAGCACGATGCCCTGGTCGATGATGTCGGCGGAAAGTTCGGGCGGCGTCATCTCCAGCACGTTCTTGACGCCGTCGACGATGGCCTGGATGCGCTCGATGATGGCCGAGCACACGCTGCGGCTGTTGATCTCGATCTGACGGGGCAGCCCCTGAACCAGGTCGCGGCCTTTCAGCGTCATGTTGTTCTCCTCGCCGTCGGGCAGGCAGGAACCGATCATGATCTTCAGGTTCTCCGCCATCTGCTCGCCGATGGCCAGATTGTACTGCTTGCGCAGATAGCGCATGATGCACTCGTCGAGCTTGTCGCCGCCGATGCGCAGCGATTTTGAGATGACGCAGCCGCCCAGCGAGATCACGGCGATGTCCGTGGTGCCGCCGCCGATGTCGACCACCATCTTGCCGCGCGATTCCTCCACGTGCAGGTCGGCGCCGATAGCCGCGGCCATCGGCTCTTCGATCAGATAGGCGTCGCGGGCGCCCACTTCCACCGCCGCTTCGAGCACGGCGCGGCGTTCCACGTCGGTCGCGCCGGACGGCACGCAGATCATCACGCGGCTGCGGAAATAGCGGTGCAGGCCGCGGTTGATCTTCTTCATGAAGTAGCGCATCATCGCTTCCGTCATCGAATAATCGGCGATCACGCCGTCGCGCAGCGGGCGCACCGACACTACGTTGCCGGGCGTGCGTCCCACCATGTTCTTCGCCTCGTAGCCGACGGCCAGGATGCGTCCCGTATCCTGATCGACCGCCACGCACGACGGCTCGCGCAGCACGATGCCCTTGCCCTTCATATAGATAAGCACCGTCGCCGTGCCGAGGTCGATGCCGATGTCGTTGCCCAGGGAAAACATTTTGAGGAGGAGCCTCCCTTCTGAAGTTGGTCAGCTTTTGAATCTCGCGGGGTCAAAGCGCATTCTCCGAAACTGTTCTATTGTACCCTATTTTAGTCCTTGTAGCCAACCTTCCAGAAAAACAATCCGTTCGGCGGCGCCGTCATGGCCGAGTCGCCGCGGCTCGCGCCATCCAGCAGACCTTCAAGCCACGAGAGCGTCCGGCGCCCCGAAGCGACGGCGTCCAGATTGCCGATCATGATCCGCACCATGTTGGTCAAAAAAGCGTCGCCGCGGATGCGGAACGCCGACAGCCGGCCGCGGCGAATATAGCGCACAAAGTGCATGCGCCGCACCGCGTTCTCCGGCAGATCGCCGGCGCGGCAGAAAGCGCTGAAATCGTGCCGTCCTTCCAGCAGCGCGCAGCCGCGACGGATCAGGTCGTGGTCCCAGTCGTCCTTTTTCTTCCACCACACGTAGGGCTTCATCATCGGGTAGCAGAACGGACCGCGCCACACGAAAAAAGCGTATTCGCGCCACAGCGCGTCGCGCCGCGCGTCGAATCCGATTGGTCGTTCCCGCACCGACGCGACCGCCGCGCCCTCGGGCAGATTCGCGTTCAGCGCCAGCAAAAGCCGCCGCGGCTCCCACTCCCGATCCAGCAGGAACGAGGCCGTCTGCCCGCGCGCATGCACCCCCGCGTCGGTGCGCCCCGCGCCCGTGACCTTCACCGGCGAGCCGTTCAGCAGCGACAGGACCCGTTCCAGCGACTCCTGCACGGTGGCGCCGTTGGGCTGCGTCTGCCAGCCGCAGAATTTGCCGCCGTCGTAGCTGATCACGCAGGAATAGCGCGGCATCAGCCGACCACCCAGTTCAGCAGCTTCTGAGCGGCGATCAGCAGCGCGCAGAAAGCCAGCGCCGCCGTGTCGGCCGCGCGCCAGCGAAACGGTTTCATGCGCGTCCGCCCCTCGCCGCCGCGATAACAGCGCGCTTCCATCGCCACCGCCAGATCGTCGGCGCGCTGGAAGACGATCACGAACAGGGGCACCAGCACGGGGATAAACGCCTTCATGCGCCTGACGATCGAACCGCGGTCGAGGTCCGCGCCGCGGGCCAGCTGCGCCTTGAGGATGCGGTCCGTCTCGCTCAGCAGCGTGGGGATGAAGCGCAGCGCGATCGTCATCATCATCGCCAGCTCGTGCGCCGGGAAACCGAAGCGCTTGAACGGCGAAAAAATGCTTTCCAGCCCGTCGGACAGCGCCATCGGACTGGTCGTCAGCGTCAGCAGATTGGCGAACAGCACCAGCAGCGTCAGCCGCAGCGCCATCGTCCAGGCCAGTTCGACGCCTTCCCGGCTGACGCGGAAGATCCTCCACTGCCACAACGGCTCCCCCGACGCGAAAAACAGATTCAGCAGCGCCGTGAAAACGATCAGGAACAGCACCGTGCGGATCGAGCGCAGCAAAAAGGACACGCTCGTCCGCGCCAGCGCCGCGCAGAGCCACAGCACCGCCGCCCAGAGGATCCAGTCGTAGGGACGCGCCGCCATGAACACGCCGGTCAGCAGCAGCGCCAGCGCCCCCACCTTGGCGCGCGGGTCGAGGCGATGCACCCACGAACGGGCGGGAACGTATTGCCCGAAACTCATGTTTTCGAGAAATCTCAACGGCTCCGCCTCCTCTCGCGGATCAGCGCCTGCGCGAGCCTTTCCGCGTCGCAGGTCAGCGGCGCGCGCACGCCGCGCTCGCGCAACTTCAGCGCCGTCAGCATCACCTCGGGCAGCAGCAGCCCCGCGACCGGCCGCCGGTACAGCCGCATCGCGATCTCGTCCGCCGTGCCCAGCCCGGCGCAGCGCCCGTGCTCGAGCACGAGAATGCGGTCGCTGCGCGAAAAGGCGATCTCCAGATCGTGAGTGATCAAAACGATCCCCGTGCCTTCGCGATGGATGCGGTCCAGCAGCTTCAGCAGCGCCGCCCGGCCGCGCTCGTCCAGCCCCGCCGTCGGCTCGTCGAGCACCAGATAATCCGGCGCGCAGGTCAGCACCGAAGCGATCGCCACGCGCCGCTTTTCGCCGCCGGAGAGGCCGAAAGGATTGCGGTCGAGATAGGAATCGTCAAGCTCCACCGCGCGCATCGACTTCGCCGTCAGCTCGCCGATCCGGGATTCCGGTATGCCCCAGTTGCGCGGCGCGAAAGCCAGTTCCTCGCGCACCGTTTCCTCGAAAAGCTGCTGCTCGGGATACTGAAAGATCAGCCCCACCTTGCGGCGGATCTCGCGAAAGTCCGTTTTTTCCCGCTTTTTCTCCGGCAGGATCGTCATGCCGTCCACCGTCACCGACCCCGACGTGGGACGCAGGATCGCGTTCAGATGCTGAGCCAGCGTCGACTTGCCGCTGCCTGTATGCCCGATGAACGACGTCCAATGGCCGCGTTCGATCGACAGCGAAACGCCCTCCAGAGCTGCCGTCTGGAGGGCAGTGTTTTCATGGTAAATATGGCTCAAATTTTCGATGACGATAGACATAAAGCCGTTCCTATCCCCTCCGCCGAGGGCGGAGTATCCTTGGTTATGAGGCCGGCGGCGACGAGCCGCTCCCGAAGAATCACGATGGGCGGCGCTTCCAGCCCCCAGCGGGCGCCGATGTCTTTCAGGCGGAAAAGCTGGGCCGGTGTGCCCTCCCAGTCGAAACGCCCCTGATCGAGAACGATCACGCGATCGGCGCCGATCACCTCTTCAAGGCGGTGCGTCACCTGAACGATCGTGATGCCGCGCCCGTGCAGCTCGCGCAGCAGCGCCACCACTTCCTGGCGCCCCTCGGGATCGAGCATGGCCGTCGGCTCGTCGAGCACCAGACACCGCGTGCCCATGGCCAACGCGCCGGCGATGGCCAAACGCTGCTTCTGCCCTCCGGACAGAGTATAAACCGCTTTGTCGGCTTTTTCCGCAAGGCCGCAGACTTTGAGGGCTTCGTCCACGCGGCGGCGGATCTCCGCCGCCGGCAGGCCGAGATTCTCCGGACCGAACGCCACGTCGTCCTCCACGACCGTCGAAACGATCTGATTTTCGGGATTCTGAAAAACCATCGACACGGAAGAGCGGATTTTCCATAAATTCTCTTCCCGACGAGAATCCAGCCCCAGAATAAAACAAGCGCCCTGCATCGGAACGAGCAGGGCGTTAAGGTGTTTGGCCAGCGTGGACTTCCCAGAGCCATTGCTGCCGACCAGGGCGATCCACTCGCCCTGCCGCACTTCGAAACTGACGTTCTCAAGCGCGGGCCTCCCCGTGTCGGAGTAAGAATAGCCAACACCCCTCAGGGAGATCATATTCGGTTGTTCCATTTTCCGGCGTTTTTAGTCAACCAGCGAAATGACAGCCATAGGCGAAGCGTCGCCGACACGGAAACGGGTACGGATGATGCGGGTGTATCCGCCGGGACGATCCGCAAAGCGGGGGGCGACGTCGTCGAACAGCTTGATGACGGCCTCCTTGTAGTTCATACGCGAAATGACGATACGGCGATCGTGCAGCGTGCCGCCCTTGGCGCGCGTGATCAAACGCTCGGCGACGCGGCGAACTTCCTTCGCGCGCGTCACAGTGGTCTCGATGCTGCCTTCCAGGATCAGACTCGCGACCAGATTGGCCAGCATCGCGCGTCTGTGGCTGCCGTTGCGGCCGAGCTTTCTCTGGGCAACTCCATGTCTCATAGGGACTTAGTCCTCCTTGCTTGAGTTCTCTGCGCTTGCCTTGTCGTCACTGAGGACGATACCGTACTTGGTCATCTTCTCCTCGATCTCGCGAAGAGAGATCTTGCCCAGGTTGCGGATCTTCAGCAAGTCATCCTTACTGCGGCTGACAAGATCGCCAATGGTATGAATGCCACCGCGAAGCAGGCAGTTTTCACTTCTGATTGAAAGTTCAAGTTCCCTGACCGGTTTGTTCAGCAGGGCATTTTCCGGCGGATTATCGGCACCGTCTCCGGCCTGACCGTTCCCGGAAGGCTGGGATGCGCTTTCGTCGTCGAACAGCCCGGGCTCGGCGGGATGAAGCTTGCGAAGCTCCTGGATGACGATATCAAAATATTCGCGAAGCAGTTTCGCCGCTTCGGCGACGGCGATATCGGGAGCGACGACGCCGTTCGTGGTGACGTTCATCACGATTTTTTCATAGTCCGTCTTCTGGCCGACGCGCTCATTCTGAACTTCGTACTTGACACGAAGGATCGGAGAGTAAATGGCATCGATCATAAGAGCGTCTACCGGTAAATAGCTCGGACGCGGCCGATCCACAGTGGCGTAGCCCACGCCCTGCTCGATGTAAACTTCGAGCGAAAGCGAATGTCCTTCAGCCAGCGTGCAGATGTACGCGTCGGGATCTATGAACTCGATGTCGCTGTCCTCCTGAAAATCGGCTGCCGTAACCTTCTTTCCGCCTTCCACATCCAGCTTCAGTGTACGGTATTCGGCGCTATGGGAGCGGACAGGCACGTGCTTGAGATTCAGCAGCAGCTCGATAACGTCTTCCTTCATGCCAGGGATCGTCGTAAACTCGTGCTGAGCGCCTTCAACGCGAACCGCGCTAATCGCCGCCCCTTTGATCGAAGAAAGCAGTACACGACGGAGAGCGTTACCTATCGTCTGACCATAACCGCGTTCGAGCGGACCAATAACCAGCCGCGCGGCGGTACTGGAACACTCTTCAACTTGAATCTCAGGCCGCATAATCTCCAAAGATCCCCACACCCTTCCTATAACTCCATAGCCGATTGAGGCTACGACGGATTCTACGCAGCTTTAACAACAAAATACAAGTATTAGACGCGGCGTCTTTTGGGAGGACGGCATCCGTTGTGAGGTATGGGGGTCTCGTCCCTGATGGAGTTGACCTGCAGGCCGACGGCCTGAAGGGCGCGGATGGCAGACTCACGGCCGGGACCGGGGCCTTTGACGACGACGTCGATTTCACGAAGGCCGTGATCCTGCGCCGTCTTGGCGGCCTGCTGAGAAGCGACCTGCGCGGCGAAGGGGGTCGACTTGCGGGCGCCCTTGAAGCCGACGTTGCCGCCCGACGCCCAAGCCAGAAGAGCGCCGCCTTTATCGGTGATGCTCACGATGGTGTTGTTGAACGTCGAGAAGATATGGGCGACTCCGTAGCTGATATTCTTCTTTTCCTTTTTACGCTGTGTGCGATTGGCCACGAACGTTACCTCCCTTGGTTATGCGGTCTTCTTACCGGCGACGGGACGTGAACGTCCTTTGCGGTTCTTCCACGTACGGGCATTCGTCTTGGTGCGCTGACCGCGGCAGGGCAGTCCCAGGCGGTGACGGATACCGCGATAGCAGCCGATGTCCATCAACCGCTTGATGTTCATGGACACCTCACGGCGAAGGTCGCCCTCCACCTTGTGATTGTTGACGATTTCGGAACGAAGCAGCTGGGCTTCTTCTTCGGTGAGATCCTTGACGCGCGTATCCGGGTTCACGCCGGTCTTCTTGAGAATCTCGCGAGCCGTGCTCAGACCGATGCCATAGATGTAGGTGAGGCCGATCTCAACACGCTTGTCGCGGGGAAGATCAACTCCTGCAATTCGAGCCATACCAGTTACCTCCTAGCGCCCTGACGCTGTTTATGACGAGGATCGCGGCTGCAGATGACGCGAATGACGCCATTGCGCTTGATCACTCGGCAATACTCACAAATGGGTTTAACAGATGATCTAACCTTCATAGTTTGCACACTCCTCATGGACATTCCGCTTCCGACCGCAAACAGCCGGAAAGGCAGCATATCGACTACTTGTAGCGGTAAGTGATCCGCCCTCTGGTCAGGTCGTAAGGCGACAGCTCCAACAGAACCTTGTCGCCGGGAAGAATGCGGATGAAATGCATCCTCATTTTTCCCGAAACATGAGCCAGAATCACCTGCCCCGTCTCAAGCCTAACGCGAAACATGGCGTTGGGCAAGGGCTCTTCGACTTCGCCGTGGACCTCGATCACATCGTCCTTGTTAGCCATGGAACCTTACGAACCTCCTCAAAGATCCCGGCTAGTGCCAGGGAGTCAGGATTTCTGCTCCGTCCACAGTGACAAGGACGGTTTTTTCGAAATGGGCCGCGTCAGAACCGTCGGCCGTCGAAACAAGCCAACCGTCCTTTCCGTCTTTCAGGGTCTCGCCGCCGCACATGATCATGGGCTCGATGGCGATCGTCATACCCTTCAAAAGAGTTACTCCTGTGCCGGGCTCACCGTAGTTCAAGACCGACGGGGCCTCATGGGGATGACGCCCAATTCCGTGTCCTGCATATTCCCGCACTATGCCATATCCTTTGGGAATCACGAAAGATTCCACAGCGTTTCCGATGTCTCCGAGAGTCGCCCCGGCTTTCACCTGGGCGATCGCGCGATCCAAACTTTCCCGTGTTACGTCAAGCAGCGCCTGCCTCTGCGGCGAAATGCCGCCCACCGCGTAGGTGTAGCACGCGTCAGCGTGGAGCCCCTGATAACAGGCCATGACATCGACACTGACAATGTCGCCGTCTCTGAGGATCCGTTTATCGCTGGGGATCCCATGAACCACTTCATCGTTGACCGACGTACAGACCGAAGCAGGATAAGGCTCGGGGATCCCCGGTACCGCATATCCTTTTTCGGAAGGGACCGCACCGTTTTTCCTGATAAAGTCTTCGGCGTATCGATCGATGTCGGCAGTCGTCATGCCAGGCTTGACGATCCCCTTCAGATTCATCAGAAGATCGGCAAGGATCGCGCCGGCGCGACGCATCTTCTCAATATCGCCAGCGGACTTGAGAGAGATCATGCACGCCTCTCAAGCATGGCTTCGATACGGCTTAAAACATGGTCGCCGGCTTCGGCGGCGTCAATCCTGCGCAAAAGCCCCGCCTTGTCGTAATAATCGACAAGAGGAGCCGTCTGGTCATGATACACCGCCAGACGCTGGCGAATCACCGTTTCCCTGTCGTCGTCCCTCTGATAGAGATCGCCGCCGCACGAATCGCAATGGTCACCTCTTGAAGAGGGCTTGAAAGCGACATGGTAGATTCTGCCGCACTTCTTGCACATGCGGCGGCCACACAGGCGCTTGACGACCGTTTCGTCGTCCACGTCGAGCAGGATCACGCCGTCAAGCTTGATCTCCATTTCCGCAAGAAGCGAAGTGAGCGCTTCCGCTTGGGGGACCGTGCGGGGAAAACCGTCAAGGATAAACCCTTTTCGGCAGTCGTCTTCGGCGAGCCGTCCGCGCATCATGCCGACGATCACCTCGTCGGGCACAAGAGCGCCCGCGTCCATGAAGGATTTGGCTTTTCTGCCCAGCTCCGTGCCAGCCTTGACGTTAGCGCGAAGGATGTCGCCCGTGGAAATGTGAGCGACACCGTATTTCGCGACAATCTTCTCGGCTTGAGTGCCTTTGCCTGCGCCCGGAGGTCCGACAAGAATAATTCTCATCTCCAGTCCTCCCTAGAAACGAAGCAATCCCCGGCCGCCCTTGGCACGCTTGAGGACGCCCTCATAATTGCGCATCAAAAGCTGGCTGTTGACCTGCTCAACGATCTCAAGCGCCACGCCGACGATGATCAGGACGGACGTTCCGCCAAAATAGAAGCTTGTGATGCCGAAGACGTTCGTCAGAAGATCGGGGACAAGAGCGACCACGACGAGAAATACCGATCCCACCAGCGTGATGCGGGAAGCGATCTTCTCAATGTAATCGGACGTAGGCTTCCCCGGACGGATGCCAAGGATGAAGCCGCCGTTTTTCTTCATGTTATCCGCGATGTCGCTCGGATTGAACACCATGGCTGTGTAAAAGAAGCCGAAGAACACGATCAGCACCACGTACAGGACCGTGTAAAGCCAACTGCCAGGGGCAAAGTAATTCGCCAACCGTTCTGTGCCGTGGAAAAGACGAAGCACCGTCGAGGGGAAAATCAGCAGCGACGAGGCAAAAATGATCGGCATGACGCCGCCCATGTTGACGCGCAGCGGAATAAAGCTGCTCTGTCCTCCGTACACGCGATTACCGACGACGCGCTTCGCATACTGAACGGGAAGACGGCGCTGTCCCTGTTCAAGAAGCACCGCTCCCGCAAGAACCGCAACCATGACGGCGAGCGCCAGAATCAGCGTGACAACGTTCATTTCACCGGAGCTGATCATCGAGAACGTCTGAATCACGGCCTCGGGAAGACGGGCAACGATACCGGCAAAGATCAGCAAGGAAATGCCGTTGCCGATGCCGTGATCGGTCATTTCTTCGCCAAGCCACATCACGGCCACCGATCCTGTCACCGCCGTAATGACGGCGACAAAGAAATCAAGCCCCGACGCGGCCAGAACGCCGGCGCGGCGCAGCCACATGGCCATGCCGATCGCCTGCACAAAAGCGAAGAAAATCGCTCCGTACCTCGTATACTGAGTCATTTTCTTCTGCCCTTGGGGCCCTTCTTTCTGAAGACGCTCAAGCGCCGGGAAAATGACAGCAGCCAACTGCAGAACAATGCTTGCGTTGATGTAAGGGGCTACACCAAGCGAGAAAAGACTGAACCTTCTCAGCGCACCACCGGCAAACAGGTCAAGAAAACCAAGAACGCCACTTCCTTCAAAGAGCTGGGACATCGCCGCCGAGTTGATGCCCGGCGTAGGAATGTGAGCTCCCAGGCGGAAAACGAACAGCATTCCCAACGTGAAGAGAATGCGCCTTTTGAGATCCGGAAGTTTGAATACGTCGCGGAAGGTATCAGCCACTTTAAATCACCTCAGCAGTTCCGCCCGCGGCTGCAATCTTCTGAGCGGCGGACTTGCTGAAGGCTTCCGCCTTGATCGTCAGCGGTTTGTCGAGCTCGCCATCGCCAAGGATCTTGACCGGAGTATCCATGTTCCGGACCAAGCCGTACGCAAAGAGCTCGTTCACCGTAATGACGGCCCCTTCTTTGAAGATTTCGGCAATGTCACCGAGATTGGCAATCTGATACACCTTAGCGAAGTTGTAATTGTTGAAGCCGCGCTTGGGCGTGCGGCGAACCAGAGGCATCTGCCCGCCTTCAAAGCCGGGACGGATAGCGCTGCCGGCACGGGAGCCGTAACCCTTGGTGCCTCTCCCGGCAGTTTTGCCGTTGCCGCTGCCGATGCCGCAGCCAACGCGCTTCGCTTTGTGCTTGGCGCCTTCGGCCGGACGCAAATCACTAAGATTCATTAATTGTGCCCCCTTACTCGTTCACTTCAGAGCACTCGACAAGGTGAGCCACAGCGCGAACCATGCCGCGGATCTGGGGCGTATCCTCGTGAATAACTACCGAGTTCAGCTTATGGAATCCCAACGCCTTGATCGTGCGCGACTGACGCTCAGGACGGCCGATGTCGCTCTTCTTCCAAACAATACGAAGTTTAGCCATACTCCTTTTCCTCCTAAGCGCTCTCCGACTTTTTCTTGCCGCGCAACGTCATGATCTCGTCACGAGTGCGCAAGGCGGCGACAGCGGCCAGAGTAGCGCGGGCAACGTTAACGGGATTGCTCGTATGGCCGACAACCTTGGTCATAACGTCCTTGATTCCGCCCAGCTCCATAATGGCACGGACAACGCTGCCGGCAATGACTCCGGTACCGTCGGCCGCTGGACGAAGAAGGACCGCGGCGGAACCGTATCGTCCCATCACCGGATGAGGGATGGTCTTGCCGTTGCGCTTCACGAGGATCATATCCTTCTTCGCGTCTTCCATCCCCTTGCGGACCGCCTCGGAAATTTCTCGGGCCTTGCCCATGCCGATGCCTACTTTGCCTTCACCATCACCGACGGCAAGAAGGATACTGAAACGGAATCTCTTGCCGCCCTTGACGGTCTTGCTGACACGGTTGATAAAGACAACGCGCTCGTTCAGCTCGGTACCGCTCGCAGACTGTTTTTCGGTCATTGAAATTCCTCCTTAGAGCTTCAAACCGGCTTCACGAGCGGCGTCGGCAATAGCCTGAACGCGGCCGTGATACACATGGCCACCACGGTCAAAGACGACCTCAGTGATCCCCTTTTCCTTCGCGCGCTCCGCAACAAGCTTGCCAATAACCTTGGCGGCAGCTACCGTGCAATGACCGCACTCAAGGGTCTGCGCCACGGACTTTTCCTTCGTGGAAACGGAAACCAGCGTATGACCGACGGTGTCGTCGATCACCTGAACGTAGATGTCTTTCAGGCTACGGAAAACAGACAGTCTCGGTCTCTCAGCGGTGCCGGAAACGCTCTTGCGAAGACGGCTGTGCCGAAGGAGACGCATTTCATTTCTACTCTTGGTCTTAATCATATCGGCTCACCTCGTCTTACTTCGTAGCGGTCTTGCCGGCCTTGCGCAGGATATGTTCGCCGAGATAGTGAATGCCCTTGCCCTTGTAAGGTTCGGGCGCGCGGTATCCGCGAATGATCGCAGCGATCTGGCCAACAACCTGTTTGTCAATGCCCTTGACGAAAATCTTGGTTGCGCCTTCCACGGCAAAGCTAATCCCTTCGGGAGGAACCACTTCAACCGGATGGGAAAATCCAAGGCTCAGTCCGAGATTTTTGCCTTTCATAGCGGCACGATAGCCGACACCCTCGATTTCAAGCGTCTTGGTGTAGCCTTCGGTAACGCCGACAACCATATTGTTGATCATGGCGCGAACCATGCCGTGCGCGGCCTTTGTTGGCTTCTCTTCGTTGGCGCGGGCTACGTGAACGGCGCCGTCCTTGACCTCGACGGAAATGTTTTCCACGAGAGGCATGGACAGCTGACCGTTCTTGCCCTTGACAACGATTCTGTCTTCCTTAACTTCTACGCTGGCACCCTGCGGGACCGTGACGGGTTTACGTCCTAATCTTGACATGTTAATCCCTCGCCTTACCAGACATAGCAGACGACTTCTCCGCCAAGGCCAAGCAGCCTGGCTTCGGCGTCGGTCTTCAACCCCTGAGAGGTAGAAATAATGGCAATTCCTAAGCCTCCCATGACTTTAGGCAGTTTATCCTTGCCGACATAGACACGGCGGCCGGGCTTACTCATGCGGCGAAGGCCCTGCACGACGCGCTCGCGGTTGGGACCATAGTTCATAAAAACCTTGATGGTGCCCGCGGGCTTTTTGGGGTCGTTGAGGACCTTGTAGTTGCGGATGTAACCTTCACTTTTCAGGATCTTCGCAATCCCCAGCTTCATCTTGCTGATCGGGATATCAACGCTCTCATGGTAAACCATGTTCGCATTGCGAATTCTCGTGAGCATATCCGCAATCGGATCGTTAACGTACATGAAAGTTCCCCTTTCTCAGAGCGGTAATTTACCAGCTCGACTTGACAATTCCAGGGATCTTGCCTTCGCGGGCAAGGTTGCGGAAGCAGCAGCGGCACATGTCAAAATCTCTCATGTAACCGTGCATACGGCCGCAGATCGGGCATCTGTTGTAGCCGCGGGTCGAAAATTTCGGGGTCAGTGCAGCCTTGTTCTTAAGAGCTTTTCTCGCCATCTCAACCCCTCCTATTCAGCATGCGCAAAAGGCATACCAAGCTTCTCGAGCATGACAAACGCCTCTTCGTCAGTATTCGCAGTGGTAACGATGGTAACGTTCATGCCGCGCAGTTTTACGACCTTATCGTAATTGATCTCGGGGAAAATCAGCTGATCCCTGAGGCCAAGATTGTAATTGCCGCGTCCGTCGAAGGACGTTCTCGAAACGCCCTGAAAGTCCTTGATGCGGGCAAGAGTAAGATTCAGCAGTCGATCGAGAAATTCCCACATGCGCACGCCGCGAAGCGTCACGCTGCAGCCCACGGGAGAACCCTCACGAAGTTTGAAGTTCGCAATGGACTTCTTCGACTTCTTGATCATCGGACGCTGCCCGCTGATCGTGGCAAGCTCAGCGGCGGCCGCATCGATAAACTTGCTGTCGCTCTTGGCATCGCCGACGCCGATGTTAATGACAACCTTGACGATCTTGGGCATCATCATGGGGTTTTTATAGGCGAACCGCGCCCGAAGCGCAGGCACAACCTCGCTCTTGTATTTTTCCAGCACACGTACGGTCATAGTTTGCCTCCTCCACTACTTGAGCTGGTCGACGACTTCACCGGAAACTTTGGCCACGCGTACCTTGCGGCCGTCTTCCAAGAAAGCATGACCAACGCGGGTGGGCTTTCCGGTGTTGGGGCAAATCAGCATGACCTTGGAGGCGTAAATGGGCGTCTCCTTCTTGACGATGCCGCCCTGCGGATTGGCCTGAGTGGGCTTGCTGTGACGCGAAGCGACGCTTACGCCTTCGACAATAACCTTGTTTTCCGCGGGGAAGGAGACAAGAATCTTGCCTTCTTTGCCCTTGTCCTTACCGGAGATGACTCTGACGCGGTCACCCTTCTTCAAACGCATTTTGCTCATCACGCAGGCCTCCTATACAACTTCGGGCGCCAGCGAGATGATGCGCATGTACTTCTTCGCGCGAAGCTCACGGGCGACTGGGCCAAAAATACGGGTTCCTCTAGGATCGCCGTTACCGTCGATCAGAACGGCTGCGTTGTCGTCAAAGCGCACGTAGGAACCGTCAGCGCGGCGGCGCTCCTTTTTAGTACGAACGATCACAGCCTTGACGACGCTGCCCTTGGCAACATTGCTGTTGGGAATGGCTTCCTTTACGGCGCAGACAATGATATCGCCCAGCGAGCCGAAACGGCGACGGCTGCCACCGAGCACTTGGATGCATTTGACGCGTTTCGCACCAGTGTTGTCAGCGACGTTAAGCACTGTATTTAACTGAATCATCGGTTAAACATCCTCCTCGACAGATCCGCCCAGGATGGGGGCTCTCTCAATGATCTTGACGAGGGTCCAGCGCTTGTTCTTGCTCATAGGACGAGTTTCGGCAAACTGGACTCTGTCGCCCATGCGGCAGGCGTTCTCGGCGTCGTGCACGAGGAACTTCTTGGACTTGATGATGCGCTTGCCGTAAACGGGGTGCATGGCATGCCGGGTCACACGGACAGAGATCGTCTTCTCCATCTTGTCGCTGACAACGATTCCGATTTTCATCTTGCGATGAGGGGTTTTCGCTTCCATTGAGCCTTACCTCCTTCCGGCGTTCACGTTCAGTCCCTGTTCTTTTTCGTGAACAATGGTAAGGACTCTCGCGATGGTCTTCTTGACCTCTTTGATTCTGCTGGTGTTCTTCAACTGGCCAACAGCATTCTGGAAGCGCAGGTTAAAAAGCTCTTCTTTGAACTGGTCGTGCTTGTTCATGAGCTCTTCAACGGTCATTTCACGCAGACTCTTGGCGTCCATTACTATTCACCATCCAAACTGTCGCGGGTCACAAGCCGCACCTTGATAGGAAGCTTGTGAGAAGCCGTGCGGAACGCTTCCTCAGCGACTTCGCGGGGAATCCCGCCAAGCTCAAACATAATACGGCCTTTACGAACGGCAGAGACCCAGAACTCAGGAGCACCCTTTCCCTTTCCCATTCGAGTTTCAAGAGGCTTCTTCGTATAAGGCACGTCGGGGAAGATGCGGATCCAGAGCTTGCCGCCCTTGCGCATCTTACGGTTGATGGCGACGCGGGTCGCCTCGATCTGGCGGGCGGTGATGTAAGCGCATTCCATCGCCTGCACGCCGAACTCGCCAAAAGCCACGTAAGCTCCGCCTTTCGTTTCGCCCACAAGGCAATCGCGATGAGGCTTGCGGAACTTTGTTCTCTTCGGCATCAACATTTAAGCCCGGCCTCCTTCCCTTTTGTTCGCCCTGCTGCGAACAGGGCGAGGCGCTGCCGTGTTCAAGGCTTTTTCATCACGGTAGATCCAGCACTTCACGCCAATAGCGCCGTACATGGTCACGGCCTTGACGCAACTGTAGTCCACGTCAGCGCGGAGAGTGGAAAGAGGGAGGCGTCCATCGTTATACCACTCCGTGCGGGCAATTTCAGCCCCGCCAAGACGTCCGGAACACTGGATCTTGATGCCCAGACCGCCAGCCTTCATGGTGCGGAACATAGCCTGCTTCATAGCGCGGCGGAAGCTGACGCGCCGCTCCAGAGCGGAGGCGATGCCTTCGGCCACAAGCTGGGCGTCAACGTCGGGATTTTTGATTTCCTGAACGTTCAGCATTACCCGAGTGCCAGTCAGAGCCTGAAGCTCGTCTTTCACCTTCGTCAACTCGGCGCCCTGTTTGCCGATCACCACGCCAGGACGAGCTGTCCACAGCGTGAAACGGATGACCTTGCCCACACGCTCGATCTCAACTCGAGAAATGCCCGCGCCTTCCCAGCGTTTTTTAATCCAAGAGCGCAGCTTGATATCCTCGTGAAGATTTTTCACGTAGTTTTTACCAACCGCATACCACTTGGATTCCCAGTCACGGATCACGCCGATGCGATAACCGATCGGATGAACTTTCTGACCCATAAGTCCTTTCCTCCTTACTCGGCGACCGTCACAGTGATGTGACTGGTACGATGCACATACGCATGAGCCCGCCCCATGGACGCGGGACGGAAACGTTTCATGCTGGGCCCCTGATCAGCCTTGGCTTCGACGACCTTCAGTTTCTCAACATCCATGCCGAAGTTGAATTCAGCGTTGGCGACGGCGCTCTTCAGCACCTTCTCCACCAGTCGGGCAGCTTTCTTCGGGGTGTAGCGGAGAACCATCATGGCATCTCCAACTTTCTTGCCGCGAATCAAAGGCAGTACCTGACGAACTTTATAAGGCGAAATGCGAACCGCCTTGGCAACTGCATAAGCCTGCACGTCAACGTCCCCCTTTACTTAGCCGCCGGAGCAGCCTTAGGTGCCGCCGCCGCTGTCGGAACTGAGCGCTCCTGACCGCTGTGACCGGTAAAACGACGGGTCAGCGCGAACTCACCCAGCTTGTGACCGATCATGTTCTCGCTGATGTAGACAGGAACATGGGTACGGCCGTTATGAACGGCAATTGTATGACCAACCATAGGCGGAACGATCATGGAAGCGCGCGACCAAGTTTTGAGAACCTTCTTGGTGCCGCTCCCGTTCAGTTCCTCGACCCTCTTGAGGAGTCTCGCCTCGACGTAGGGCCCTTTTTTAGCAGAACGTGCCATATTTTGTCCTCCTTACCCTACTACTTGGCGTAACGACGTCTGACAATGAACTTGTCAGAAGGCTTACGCACACGAGTACGATAGCCCTTCGCAGGGGTACCCCAAGGCGAACAGGGATGATGATGCGATTTCGTGGTGCCTTCTCCACCGCCCATGGGATGGTCGACGGGGTTCTGAATCATAGCGCGAATGCGTCCCTTGCGTCCCAACCAGCGAGTCTTGCCGGCCTTGCCGAGCGAGATGTTCTCGTGTTCGCCGTTGCCAACCACGCCAATGGTGGCGGTGCATTCGAGCAGGAACTTGCGAAGCTCACCGCTAGGCATGCGCACGAACGCAAACTTTCCTTCTCGAGCCATCAGCTGAGCGCTGACGCCGGCAGAGCGGACCAGCTTCGCGCCGCGGCCGGGTTCGAGTTCGATGTTGTGAACCAAGGTGCCGTCAGGAATGTTTTTGAACTTTTTAGCGTTGCCGGGGCGGATATCCGCCTCGGGACCGGCCATGATCGTATCGCCGACATGAAGCTGATCAGGGCAGAGGATATAGCGCTTCTCGCCGTCGACATAAAAAATCAACGCCAGACGAGCAGAGCGGTTGGGATCATATTCGATTGCCGCAACGCGACCGGGGATGCCAATCTTATCGCGTTTGAAATCGACGATGCGCAGACGGCGAATGTGACCGCCACCGATGAAACGCATGGTTCTCCGCCCATAGTTGTTGCGACCACCGGTTCTCTTCTTTCTTCCAGCAAGCAGTGAACGCTCAGGCTTCTGCTTCGTGATGTCTTCACGGCTCAGGATCGTCATATGACGTCTACTGGCGGTGTAGGGATTGAATTCCTTGATTGCCATTTTTCAGATTTCCTCCAATCGCTAGGCGCCAGCGCCTTCGAAGAACTGGATGCGCTCTCCCTCGGCTAACGTGATAATGGCCTTTTTCCACGCGCGGCTCTTGCCGAGAAATGCTCCCATACGTTTGGGCTTGGAATGGACCTTCACCGTATGGACGCTCTTGACTTTAACCTTGAAGACAACCTCGACGGCCTTGCGAATCTCAATTTTGTTGGCCATAGGATGAACTTCGAAGGTGTACTTGTTCATTTCCATTAAGCGGCTGCTCTTCTCGGTAACCACAGGACGGATGATGATGTCATGAGCTACAAGATTCATCGAGCGTACACCTCCTCAAGCTTTTCAAGAACCGCCGGCGTGGCCACGACATGATCATGATGAACCAGGTCAAGTACGTTGATGCTGTCAACATGAAGGACCTTAGCGCCAGGAATGTTGCTGGCGGATCTGACAACATTTTCATCTCTCTGGTCAAGCAGGAACAGGATCTTTTTGGCTTTCAGAGAGTCGATGAAACCTTTCATCTTCTTCGTGGAAGGGGCCTCAAAACCAAAGTTCTCCACCGCACAGAGCGACTGCTCAATCACTCTCATGGAAAGAGCACTGCGCATTGCCAAGGCACGGACCTTTTTATTGACCTTCAGGTCGTAGGAACGAGGCTTGGGGCCGTGAACCACACCGCCGCCGACCCAGAGAGGCGAACGGCTGCTCCCCGCGCGCGCGCGACCGGTATGCTTCTGTTTCCAAGGTTTCTTGCCGCCGCCGCGAACTTCGCCGCGCATCTTCGTACTGGCCGTCCCTTGTCTGGCATGAGCCAACTGGGCGACTACAACCTGATGCATCGCAGAAACATGAACAGAAGCGCCGAAGACTTCGTCAGAAAGTGTCTTCTCCCCGACGACTTCTCCGCTGATATTCATAATCTTGATAACAGGCATTTCGTTGATCCTCCTTCAGTCTAGCCCTGCTTGTGAATCAGGACGAGACCGTTTTTGGCGCCAGGAACCGCACCCTTGATGAGAAGGAGGTTGTTCTCCTTATCAACTGCGACGACGGTCAGATTCTTGATGGTAACGCGCTCGTTGCCGAGATGCCCGGGCATCGCCTTGCCCTTGAAAATATGGCTCGGATAGCTGCTGGCTCCGCTTGAAGCCGGCTTACGATGTGACACGGACACGCCATGGCTCGCCTGAAGACCGCCAAAGTTCCAGCGCTTCATAACGCCAGCGAATCCCTTCCCTTTGCTGGTTCCAGTGACGCTGACCGTCTCGCCCTCGGCAAAGACGGCCACGTCAACAATTTGGCCAGCTTTATACTCGGCGGAATTCTCAATGCGGAACTCGCGTAGCCAACGGCATGGCCTTACGCCGCAACGGTCATACATCCCCTGAAGCGGCTTGGTCACCTTGTGGGGCTTCCGTTCGCCCAACCCAAGAAGAATGGCACTATAACCGTTTTTCTCCGGGGTACGGACATCGACCACAGGACAAGGACCAGCAGCGATCACAGTCACCGGGACGGACTGCCCCGCCTCATTGAATACGCGGGTCATGCCCAGCTTTTGTCCAAGAATACCAAGACTCATACTACCTACACTCTCCTTTGCTCAGAGCTCCCCCATCAGAGGGGGGGGAGATTCAGCTTTATTGGCTCAGAGCTTCCCGCTCGGTTAGAGCTTGATCTGGATATCGACACCAGAGGGAAGATTCAGCTGCATTAATGCTTCCATCGTCTTCTGCGTCGGATCGAGGATGTCGATGAGACGCTTGTGGGTTCTCATTTCATAGTGCTCACGGGCATCCTTGTTGACATGAGGGGATGTGAGGATGCAGAACTTGTTGATCTCCGTAGGAAGCGGGATCGGACCGGCGACCTTGGCGCCGCTGCGCGCCGCGGTTTCAGCGATTTGGGCGGCGGAAGTATCGAGCACGCGGTGATCGAACGCTTTGAGACGGATTCTGATTTTTTTGGACACGACGCGGCCTCCGCTTACTCGAGAATCTGGGAGACGACGCCGGCGCCGACGGTGTGGCCGCCTTCGCGGATGGCGAAGCGAAGTCCTTCGTTCATCGCCACGGGCGCGATCAGGTCGACTT
>PPYE01233025.1_pt1 | contig 37233 bp, 45 predicted proteins | sample 1559881 | NCBI WGS metagenome assembly PPYE01 (sample SAMN08240022, study PRJNA423297) | Human gut metagenome, whole genome shotgun sequencing project. | reverse complement strand
CTTTTTGCGTTTTCTGCGGCAGCCACTTTTTCATCAAGTAACGTTTGAACGTTATTAACAGCATCTTCTGCCGCAGTAGCCGCAGCTCCAACAGCGGTATTTTTAGCAGCAACAGCTTCGTCCTTTATTTCCGTAGTCTCATTTACTGCAGCATCTTTTATAGCGGTCAGCTCTTCGATTGCAGTATTTTTAATATTTGTTGTTTCCGTAATGGCACTCTCTTTGACCTGTTTCGTTTGCTTTAATATATCTTCAGCTAAAGGCAATACTTGGGCAGGATCTTCTGTCAATTCTAATCCATCTCCGGCAGCATTTATCCTGATACCTTTTCCAGCTTTAACAGGGAAATTAGTATTAAAATTAACTACATCAACACTGGCAGACAATGTACGGTTCAAATTCTCACTCAACTGCTGCATCATAAAAGTAATATCATCTAAAGCTGCCTCTATATTCTCTGCAAAAAACGGTCCTTGATTTACCAAGTTCAGCAACTGGTATAAAGGTAGCTTTCTGTAAACAGTAATTTTGTGACCAACCAGCAGTGGATCTCCAGACTTCGGATAAGTTACAACCTTCGTTTCAAGATCAACAATAAAATTCTCCGTTTCCCTTGTCACGCCAGTAGCGTCAGTAATATATACAATCACATACTCTGGATGCTCATCACCGATTTGAAATGTTATAGGAAACTCTGTTGTCACGCCATTTCCCATATAAATATTTTTCACTATGGTATTTTCTACCGCCATAACTTATCACCCCTTTCAAACCTTCACTGTCGCCGGCGCATCCTTTTTACTCTCTTCCTGCATATTGGCCGCACTAAGCAATTCAGCCATACTACCTGTAATCTTAAGCAGCTCCTCTGTCTGTATCTCTTCATCCAAAGATCTGCACTGTAATATCTCCAACTGCTTTATTACAATCTCATTTACCTCTTTCATATTCCGCTCCTTCCAAAACAAAAAGCACCTAAGCGCCGGAGCGCCTAAGTGCTTTAAACTACTTATAAAATTTTACACTGATATTGTATCACATAAATCCAGGGTATTTGTACACTACAAAATATTTTTTATCATCTGGCTTTTAGCCTAAGTCCTGGTATGTTATAATACTACCTAGATAGTTTGACGGTGTCGGTCTCTCTTACTCTACCCGTAGAGGGGAGAGGATACTATGACTGTTTACGAATCGCTGTCACTTATGGTAGCATTTGCAACGCTCATCGTTATCATTATTTCTTTACGTAAGTAAATGAAATAAGGCCACTCGTGGCGAGCAGCCTTTCTTTCAACTCAAAATTCGAGGAGAGAGCTGACGTCATCACCCGTCGAACTATCTCTTTTGTTCATTATAACCTAAGGGCCCCCCTTGCGTCAACAATTTCAAAATATAACAGCTGGTTTATCTAAAAATTGATAAACCAGCTGTTTTTTATTTTCCCTACCGTTCCTTTTTCGGCCGACGTCTGTAAACGTCACCAAACTCTGCATCCATATCATTAAACAAAATATCATAAGCGTTAAAAAACCACTTATTAAGTTGCTGCGGCACGCCAATAACCGTACCGGCCAAACCTATCGCCGGTTCAATCAAGTCACTCCACGGATCATCATCTGTCAAAATTTTATGTATCTTCCCACTGGTCCGCAAACTGCTGTCGATAGTAGACTGTATCGCACTCATTCTATAGCCGTAACTCTTCATTCCCAGCATCTGATCCAGCAGTGCATTGCCGGCCTGACCTATAGGACCCATCAAACTCATAGGATAATGGGTGAGTTCTTTACCAATCTGCAGCCATTCGTCATCATCCTCTTCAAATGGATCTTCAAATGCTAAAGCCAGGTTCACCAGACAGAACACAGCCCACTTCGCTGCCGCAAAAGCCGTCATATTCATCACTGCTTTACCTTTATGTCCTTCGTTCCATAACCGCATATCAATATTAGCTTCCCGCACCCATTGATTAAACTGCGTATTAAAAAAGCCTTGGAAGGTAGTAAACAGCTTGAATAGTTTACCGCCACGCTGCAAACTCGATACGTCAGTGATCCTGCTGCTTCCTAATGTTCTGCGTATGACCAGATCAGCAAAATCAACTGCCTCACGCTCACCGGCGCCACTGTTGATCTTCTTCATATACGCCTGCAGCCATATCGGTTTCGCTGTCAGATTATCCGTGTACACCAGCATCTTTGTGCCCCACTTTACCGTCTGCCGTTCTAATTTATTCATCTTACCCTCTGCGTACAGATCCCGCAAAGTAATATCCGGCAGTACCGACCGCTCACGCATGAATACTGATTTTTCCATGATCAGCGCATCCATGCTCACATAATTACCGGCACTCTGCAAATTCATATGCCAGTTACCCATTGCTGCCAAAACATCGCTGTAACCAAATCCCTCAACCACACGGCCATACAAAAAGATATTACCAAAATTCTGTACCGCAGTTTTCATGTTTAGCATGATAGCAGCATTTACAGTTTTCCTGCGTAACCAACTGGCTGTCTGGCTCAGCGCTGTTTCAGCCAGATCGGCCGACGCTGTACCGTTTGGCTGCGCTGCCTTCTCCAGCATTTCCCTAAACGCCTGCAGCTGTGCCATCCCCAGCTTTTCTTTCATCAGTCCATACATATGCTCATCATTAAACAATTTACGAAAATCACTCATCGTCTCACGCCAGCACAAATCATGGATAGCATTATCCATAACCTTAAACTCTGCGCCACGCGTAAGATCAACAGGATACAGTGCTTCCACACGCTCCTTCAAATTCCCGTTGCTGGTGCTCAGTGTCCTAATGTTTCTGCCCTGCTGTGAATCTGTATCAGCTATTGGAACCTGCCCCTGCGGCGAGCTGCCCATTTGCCTGTCGCGTATCAACGGAAAATAACCGCCACGAAAAACAACCTTTTCGCCATCAGCCAGCATCATCTCTACAGGCAGTGCCTCAACTTTACGCGGGGCAAACCCCTTCGTCCGCCGGTCCAGCGCCGACATCTCTTCCCAGTACATCCCGGCAATATCCACTTTTTTCTGCACATACCTGATATCTTCTTTTGTCAGTACCTTACCCAAAAATTCCAACAGATTAGCTTTCGTTTGCTCTATTGCCTCTTCTCGCGTTACTCCATAGCCGGGATTGACCCACAACTCCGAATCAGCCGCAATACCTGCCGGTACCGTCGTACACAGCACCCTGGCATTACCTTCATTACCTAAATTCATCAACAGCTTAGTCAAAGTATGCTTATCAGCACTGGCCCCCAATTCTTCATAATACTCTTTATGATCGGCCGCTTCTTCAGCAGCCTTATCCGGCAGCCATTCACGATACGCATCCGCAGTCCGCTCTTCAAATTTAATCTTATGTATCGCTTCGCTGTCATTACTGTTTTTTATCGCACTACCCATAGTTTTACTAAAAAAGCCATAACTGGCGTTATCCATATCCTCGAACAAATTATCCGTGTTTTTCATTGACGACAAAAACGTTTCCCAATACCCGGCCGTCTGCCGTTCACCTAAAACCGGTTTATATTTAGTTTTCAACTTCCGCAGATTGTCCGCAGCCTCAGCCTGGTAACCAGCATAGTCCATCGCTCCACCCAACAGATTATCGCCTTTGTTAGCCTTCGCAATAGCCTTGATATTCTTTAACGCATTGACCACATCCTCAAATTGACCAAACGTCATCTGCAGCGGATTTCTCAAACTGTTTTCCTCGTTCAATATCCATCCGGCAATATCCACATTATCATACAGATCCTGCATCTTGGCAGCGTAATCAGCCAGTGATGCTAAACGCATATCAGGATCATAATCCCTGCGCCTGAAACCCATCCGCTGCATAATAGCAGCCGCCTGCGAAAAATGTTCATCATTTAACCATGTCTCCCGCTTAGCACCGAACTGCCTGTTGATATAACGCTTATATGTATTAACTGTATCCTTCATCAGCAAACTTTCACGGGCCATGGCATGATTCAAAGCCTGTTTATTCTTGTAACGCAGTGCCGCCGCATAATCCTCCTTAGCCAAAGCCGTGGCTGCCTGCGCTGCCGCTTTACGTTCAGCAGCAATAAACCGGTCCGTCCTGATAGCATCACGCACGCTCATTTGCGTCAATTCTTTTTTCGCCGCCAGCTTCGCCTGCTGCCGCCGCGCCTGAGCCAAACGTTCCCGTGCTTCAATGCTGCGTTCCTGCACCAGTGTCACAGCAGCTTTATCCTCAATCAGCTGCTGCTCCAATCCTATCACCAACCCTGTATCATCATTATAAAACGCTTCCCTGGCTGCCTGTTCTGCCAGTGCCCGCTCTTTGTAAATATCCGGAAAAGCCTCCTGAACCATCGCATCAGCTTTCAGCGTAATAGCACGCTCCAAAGTCGGTTCACGCATAATCTCCTGTGCCAACTCGCTGCCGCTGCTGTAATTATATCGTTCAGCCAACAAATCAAACGTAATCCGATCTTCCTTATTCAGCCCACGATATCTGTATTTACCAACATCGTCCTTTTGCTCCAACAGCTCCTGTTCACGTTGCATCAGTTCATCCAGCTCAGCTTTAGCATCTTTGAAATGATCTGCAGCTTCCACGCTGTCATTTTCCCAGCCAGGGAGTACATCACTGCGCTCACCTGTATAAATATCATACGCCAGCTGCCGCAGGTCCTGTTTCGTCAGCATCCGGCCATGCTGCTTATACCACAGGCTATACCAGTAATCATTATTACTGTGCCTTACATATTTACCGGTTTCAGGATCACGCACAAATGCCACGCCCTGATTCATACCAGACTGCAGCTGTTCTATTATAGGCAGCAGCCTGTCGCTGATATCGCCCTGCACAGCGTCAAGTTCCTCCCGCCAGTTTGCGTACTCCCTGCCGTCCTCATTCAGATACCGCCGTGCCACAGTCTTGGCTTTTTGGTGCGTATCCATAGTATATGCCTCAACATCAGCACAGGCACTGTACAACGGACTTTTACTAAGCTCATCCCGTATCTGCGGTAAAATATCAGCACGAAAGGCATCTATCCGCTCCTTGCGATCCTCACTGAAATTAGCCAGGCTCTGTTTCGTCAAAAGCTCAATAGCTTTATCTTCTGCTTTCAGCATATAATCAGCGATCCGTTTTTTACTGCTTTCCGACAAGCTATCAGTAATCACCTTCGGTAATTTAGAAAAATACCCGTTGATACGTTCCATTTCCCTGATATCTTCCTCACTGGCCAGCATCCGGTCAAAAACCTGCCGCACATCATCATTAAGCGGCACAGCATTCGTGTTCCGTTTATATTTCTCATATATAGCTTTCAGCCAGTCAGCAAACTTTTTAAACACACTCCGCAGCTCCCTGCTCGGCGCTCTGCCCTCCATGATATAAGTTTCAAAACCCTCTGCCCAGCGTTCATGCGCCGCTCTACGGCCCTCCATATCCATACTCAGCCACTCTTCATTAGTGATCTCTGCATATTTCAGCATAGTCTGCCAATCTTTACTTTGCTGCTCCGTAGCTCGCCCCTCGTTCACATCACGTGCTAAATTCTCCACAAAAAAATGTCCGCTCTCGTGGATCACCGTAGATGCATCCGCCTCACTGAACAAATTGATAATTGCCTTACCGGCCTCATCCCAACCAATACCGCCCTTTGTTTCACCGCTATTGACATCTTGGTTATACCGCTCAATGACCTTTATAGCCTGATCGTCAAAAACAACAAAGCAGCGGTCATCTCTTAATCCATTATAGGTAATGCCTTTAATACCATATTTATTAAGCGTCGTACTGGCTTCTTTGGCATCTCCGCCAGAAATGCTTTTGACTTCACCATATAAAACTCCGCCTACAGGATTTTTATCAACGTAAGCAGACATTACTTCTGTTAGATTGTACCCTTTATCTTTAAAAAGTTGTCTCAATGCCTTTTTTACAAATAAGCTTTGCTTGCTAAACGGCTTTTCTTCATCTAGCAGCACATCATTTTCGGGGATGTCAACTTCAAAAACAGACGCAGGTTTATTAAGTTCAAAATATTTATTAGTCAAAATATTTACTGCTGCTTTAGCATTTTCAACAAAATCTTTTGCTGAATCCGTTTGATTTCCTTCCCTTTTCTGAATCTCATTTTTAAGTTTTTTAATAGCAGCTTCCCTATTACCAGTAGTTTCTAATTCCGTTAATGCAATTTGCATTGGTGATCCATATTTCACTACTTCCAAATTCTTAGTATTATACCAATCTGCGTCATCATTTATGGCAAAGCTTACACCATCTACATCAATTGTATTGGCCGTAGCACCTAATACATCTTTGTAATTCTCCGCTATCTTTCTGTCCTGAGCAAAGTACAGTCCCCAACCATGAGCCTGATTTCCTTCGCCTGTACCTATAGCACCAAGGTCAAACTTCTCGAATTTATGAGGCGTGCCGTGAAAAGCAGATTGTTTATAACTGTTTTCTTTGACAATTCCCAGTTCTTGCTGTATATTAGATACAGAAGGTTGACTGGTAAAAGAGGTGTCTGAATTTTTCAGCGTGCTCCTACCAGCACCATCCGAAGAAGGCAGACCAGCGAAAGTAGAGGGATTGGAAATTTCCAGTTTGCTCGTCCTGGCGCCTTCTTTTCTATTTAGCCAATTTTCAATATTAGCTTCCGTATCAAAAAAAGCTGTTGTCATAAATATACGCCCAGTATTAAGAAATTCTAATGTTACACCTGCTATTCCAGCAGGTGTATTTATTTTTGCTCTAACAGTTATTCCGCCATAATGACCTTTCTTTTTCTTATCAGCCTCATAATCTATAATATTCTCTAAATTAGCTTCGATGTCAGCCATCTGCTCCTTGCTTAATTGATGCTTATTCCCAAAATGCAAAGCATCATCATTTGCAACATCTATTGTTGTCCCTGCATTAGTAGTTATAGAATAAAAAACTTTACCTTTACTCTGCGCGTCAACATTACTGTTTTTTACTTCCTTATAAAAATCTGCCAGGTTCTGCGCTTCACTTTTTTTCATGGCCGCCTGTGAATACCCTAAATTCCCAAACGTTTGGGAATTTGCAGCATCACCATCCCGCCGAAACTCAACCGGATAATCTCTAAAATACTGCGCCGGCTCATAAGGATTCGCCGCCACAGATGCCGCCCTGTACATATCCATCATCGCCGTCGCCGTCTGTTTGTTCACACCGGCATCACGCATACTGTTAAATATAGTATCCAACTGCTCCTGCAGCTCTGTATCACGTGCTTTAATCTGTTCCGTTTCCTGCTGCAGCATCCGCTGATACTTTTCCTTATTTACGCTGTAACCGCCATCACTGAAAGTAATATCATCACGCACCGCATCTAAAAAGCCAGGCATCTTTAACTCTGTAGCCTCAAAATTCCCCTGCAGCACATCAACACTCAACCCATCCTCGGCAGCTTTTTCGATCTCCTGCAACTCGACCCCTAAAGCCTTCGCCACTTCTTCCGGATTCTTTGCCTGAGCATACTGCAGCAATGTTTCACCATCAACTGCAATAGTGCTGCCCTGCAAATTAGTATTTACTGTACCAGCAAGAAAATCAGCATTGATACCGCTTTTGCGCTCTGCATCTATACGTCCCTGCAGTGCCTCAACCTGGGCATTGTGTGCATGACGTTCAAGTGCCACATTGATACTGCTGCCACCACTGCCTAGAAGCGCACCAATAGCACCAGAATATGCAGCCTCCTTCGTAATATCCACAAACTGCCTGTCGAACTCTGCCGCCATCTGACGTACGTCTTTACCCTTGTTCATGGCATAGATATTCGCCATCTCTTCCGGATATTGCTGTAAAAACTCCGTAGTCCCCTCTGTCAGCGCACTTTCAAGCACCTGCACAACTTTCTTTTTTAAAGAACTGCCGACAGGGAGTGCCTTCATCATTTTGCCCAATGACAACTGTTCCATTGGCGCCTGCAGAGCAGCGTTACCTAAACTGGCTATCGCTGCCCTTGGAACTTCAACGCCTTCATTACGTAAATCAAGATACTGATTACCAGCGATCTGTGTGCCCATAATAGCCAAACCACCCGCGCCGCCTGTCAATGCTGTCGCCCCAACCTGCCCCAATAGTTGGCCTGCCCCCTCGGTCAAATCAAGTCCAAACTGTCCCAATGTGCTATTACCTCTTATATCATAGCGCTGCAGGGCTGAAGATTTTTCCAGATTATCTAAAATAGCCATGCCCTCTTCCATCGGTCTGTAATTCGGGTCCTTCTCCCTGCGCGAATACACGTTGTAATCCCTGGCCATTTTCAATGCGCCAGTAATACCTCTTGCCCCCTGCACAACAATTCCATTATAAAAAGCCTTAGCAGCTTTCCATTCCTCATCATGGGCCGACTGTTTATTTAAAAATCCCATAGTTTCGGCTGGATCTTTACCGCTCTCACTACCATAACCAGGAGTAGCTCCCATTTGCGGAGAACCACCGGTCTTTAATTGATCATATACCTGATTTAGTCTTTCCATATCATCTGCCATATTCTTACTCCTCTCTGCCCAACAATCCGTTAATTCGCATCGCATTCATTATCTCAACTCTGCCATCCTTAAAAATTACCGTATAAAGATCGCTGTCTGGATTATCCGTATCGTTCTTAACCACACTTCTAATGCCAGCATTACGCAACTCCCAGTCAGATACCTCCAAAGACGATTTAAATAAAAACTCTCTCGGCTTATAGTAACTGCCGTAATAATTCTGTGTTGATGCCTTCTTTAAGGCACTGACCAGCTCATTTTGCGAAGGTTCACGACCATTTTTTTGCGTGAACAATGCTATCCATTCCCGACCGTAATCTTCAAGACCACGCCACTGTGCCTGTTGCGCATCACTTAAATTACTGCTCTTACCCATAACGACAGGTTTAATTTCAGACCATTCGTATTTAAATTCACCCGTTCCCTTAAACCATTTATCATATAGTTTCATTGCACTCATTTTTTGAGTATCATTGCCCCCCCGCTCTCCAACAAACTTTGTTATCGCAAATTTATCTTTAAACATACCCATGCGCAACATCTCTCCCAGCAATGATTCGTCAATCTCCGCTTTTTTCCCACTGCCCGACGCTTTGGCTTCGCCGTAAATAAGGTTTACTGCATTCTTTACATCTTTAAGCAAATCTAAATCATTGCCAGCCCATTGCTCAGCGTCTTTCAGCGCCTGCTCCCACGGCACGCCCTGATCTTTCCACGCAAAAAGGTTCTTACTCCAGTTATCAAACCGGGCATTTTCAGCCATCAGCTTATCCCTCTTCCTATTGGCAGCATATGTCCTGTAATCATCCAACTGCTGCTTCTGCTCCGTTGGGCTCAATGCTCTGCCGCCGATATGACTAAATCCCACAACATTATATGTATCAATATCGATTGCCGACACGCCATGCGACCCGCTCTGAATAACCTTGCCTGTTTTCGCATCATACACACCAACGTGTGTAATCCCCATATACGCCTTATCACTGCTCTCCACCGCGTTCGGATCATCGCTGGCAGCATATCTCTGCGACGTCCCGCTGTAATAAACCAGATCGCCATGGCGCAGCTGACTGCGGTCGCTGAACGTCAGCCCCAACTCCTCTGCATTACGGTAAGTCCCATCACTAAGCGTGCTTTTCAGCCTCTCATCGCCGCCGGCAGCCGTAATATAAGCGCTGGTATAAATCGCGCACGAATTATCGCCCCACTGCTCGCCTTCCTTACTGCGCGCAAAATCTATACCTGCCGCCGTATCTGCCATCCCGGTCTTACTGCCCAGCTCTGCCCAAGCGCCCTCAACATCGTCGCCATGTCGTTTATACAAGTCCTCAAAACTGACGATCTGGTCATCACTCTTTTTCCGCTCCATAACCACCCTATCAAACTGCATCTTTGCCGCCGGATCAAGATACTCGCCATACCCCTGTAGCAGCTGTCCTGCCCTGTCATAATTACTGGCCGTCAGGCTGGCCTGGACAGCCGTAGCCACTGCCGCATTGCGCCAACGGTCCTGCTCCGCCTTCACCCGCTCTGGCCCATAATCCATAAACCGATAACCAGCAAAAGCCTCACCGCGCCTGATCTTCTCCTCTACCTGTCCAGGATCCATGTAACTGTCAGCGATATCTTTCAGCGTCAGCTTATACTGAGTGCCAAGTTGCGTATCCTTGTACTTCTCCATCTCCCCGTACTGGTACCGCTCCATAAAATCCTTGCGGCTAGTCCAATCTTTTTCCACCGTTGCCATCAAAGCCCTGCTTCCCATCACGCTGCGCAGCGACGCAGGTCCATTTTTAACCACATCGTCTATAATTTTACGCCGTTCTTCCTCATAAACAGTCATGTTGTTCAGGGCATTCTGCTCCTTGTTCTGCAACAGCTTATTCCGCACTTCATCCATACGCATATTGATATCGTTATTTGCCTTCATCACATCGGCTACGGCCATCTGCTCGTACAGCTTATTACCGCCCTCCACTACTGTTTTTGCGATACCCGCATCCTGTCTGGCAACTGCCATTGCACCACTGTTATCCGGCCTATAACCAGCCTGACTATTCACAGGCGCCCCCAACTGCGCTGAAGATTCAAAAACATTGATCACCGCCATATCATCACCTCCACTTGTAACCGGTACCGGTACCGTAAACCTGCTGATAGTTTTTCTGCGGTCCTACATAGCCAATATAATTATTGTTTCCCCAACTGTAACTTCCATCAGCGCCCTTACCATATGACTGTGCCGCATTGCCTGACGTACTAGCCTGCGCACCACTGCTCTTTGAATTGTACAGATTACCAGCAAGTGAAAGACCACTCATCAGCATACTGTTCATCATCGCCCTTTTGCCAGCCTTCCTGTAATCGTTCGCATTCTGCTTATAAACATCGCCCTGATTCACATTATCTGTACTCGACTGAAAATAATTATCCACCTTCTGCCGACCGTTATAACGTTCTATCGCCAGCTCCATCTCTTGGTTATATGCACTGTCACTCATAGCATTTAAAGCGCTGCCAGACAAAGCTACTCCAGCCGCGCCAATAGCAGCACGTTGCTGACCTTGTAATTGTGCCAGCCTGCGGCGTTTATTTTCCTCATTAACCGCATTATTCTGCGACTGTTCCTCTCCCTGGGCCTGCAGCTTCTCTGCATTATTATAAGCAATCTGCGCATTAGCCTCTGCCTGCTTTGCCGCCGCATTATATTGCCGCTGCTCCGCACGCCCCATCAGCCAACCACCTGCCAATGTCGAAATAATCGTTGCCGTAACTCCCACCTTTATCACTCCTTTAAACTTCATGCTAAATTTTCCATTCTTTTACCAAGTAAACGCCGCTTTTTTATTCACATAGCTTAACGAACAAATTCAAAATAATAATGTGGAACTCCATAAACACCATGAGGTATCGGCCCTTCCATTTTTGCACCCAACCAGCGCAGCCATTTCAAGATATTCTCATTACCCGCATCACACCAGTTATACACCTTGCTGTAACGCTGCAAAATCATCTGCAGTACGCGTTTAGTATGCCTCCCGACAAATACCTTATGCTGCTCAGTTTCCGCCGTCATAAGCAGCCAAATAAGGCCTTCGTCGCTCATTACCGACGTTCTCTTTACGCCATAGATCGCTGCCGCCTTACCATCGATGCGCAAGCAACCCACGACCTCACTGCTTGCCAACCCACGCATAATATCGCTTAAAGCATTATCACCAATGCCGCACATGATCTCCTGCCGGTTATCTGCCCGCAGATTATTAGCAATGTACTCTGCATCGCTCCTTGTCGGTTTAACAAATTCATACATTTTAACCACCTGCCTCTATCTCCGGCACCAGTGCCAACACTGTCAGCGGCAACGGCAGCGGCTGCTTGATAATCACCTGCTGCGTCTCGTTCCATGTAGACGACGGCACCGTAATTTTAAATTTTCCAGTCTGCAGCTTGATTGGCTCACCATAATTTTCTGTGCTGCGCCACTTGATCTCATCCAGCTTTTTCTCGTTGATGCCATACAAACCTCCACGGCTGTCTTTCAGCATAATATTTATAGTTGCTATACGCTTTTTTCGGCTCAGATATGTCCCATCCTGACCCTGGAACTCAATCGGCAGCGACCGTAGCACCGCATCAATAGGCAACCCTACCTGTACCTTACTGTAAGCATTACCAAGTACAACCTTGCCATCAGTTACCATCTGCTCCGGCAGCACATTCCCATCTGCCAAAATCGCGACTTTGTACCCTTCCAAATGCTCTACCCCGCTGATTTCTGTTACTGGTTCACCACTATAAGAAACGCCACTGTCAACATAAAACTGATCTTCTACATCAGTGCTCGCATCGCGGCTTGCCAGTATCTCCACATAATAACGGCCACCGCGTTCAATAACTGCATATAGTTGATCTTCCGTTCTGCCACCAATACTGCATACACTTACAAACCTTCCGTCTACCGTCTGATGCTGGTGCCATGCATAAACATCCTGCTCTTTAATATAGGTAAGGCCCAACAGCAAACCATCATCGCGTACACACCATATAATACTGTTCGGGATCTGCTGATAAGTCATAGATATTATTTTGTGTCCGTCAAACAAATGCGAAGCCAGTAAATTTAAGTCATCGCCAGTGTATTTATCAACATCATAGCTATATGCCAGGTCACGTATGATATTACCCTGCTGCTGCACATAGACGATTCGGCTACCGACAGTAACCGGATTGACATCAGACACACCTCTATACTCCTGAGGCTGACTTAAAACGTTACTGCCAGTAATGGGTTTGCCGCCGCCACTAACCTTATATTCACCGCCAGCTGTCAAAAGTATCATCTCGCCAAAAGCAATAATCGCTTTAATACCATTCATCTGGCCGCCGTTAAGCGTTGCTGTAATAGCATCATCATCAGCAGATGGAATACTAACGCCAAAGTTATAATAATCTCCAGTCTTACTTGTCCAAAAAGTTTGCGGCAACCCCTTACTACCAGCCATAACCAGATGATCTTCATAAAAACCTGCTGCACACGGATATCCATTAGTCCCATTCCATGCCGCAAAAGCAAAATCCTTAGTACCTTCAGTAGAAGCTAATTGTTTTTTTACTGTTCCTCTTACTGCTGTCGGACTAATATATTCTGTTATAAGTACATTCCCTGTGTAATCACCACCTACCGACTGTATAGTTATAAAACCACGCTGTCGCTAGTTTTCGCCACTCCAAACACCATTATTAAATTCCGTTGAAGTAACACGATAACTGGCAATACTTTCCGAAGAATTAGTTTCCGTCAAACTATAATTCTGGCTTCGGTTACCGTTTTGCGTCCGTACTTTTACCCACCGCAAAGAAACAGGATCATACTTTTCGATACTAAAATTACCATCCCAGAAACCAAAACTTTCTACATATAAAGAACTTTTCGGGAGTACACTCACCTGCAGATCAGTGCCTGTGGTATTAGGAATACCTTTTTTATAATCACTGGCCACAAAATGCGTTAAAGCAAAAATAGTGTCCTCATCACTGACAGAAAAAATATCTGACGTAGCAGTCAAAGTTACATTTCCATAAACATCTGAGGCACTTACCTGCACATCATCACCCATCGATATGCTATATAAAAGTTTTACCCAACCGGCAGATCCTGTGCCAGCATGTCCATTGTTCCAACCGCCGCGCGCTCCTCCTGTACCACCAGAACCGTAAGAAGTCCCATTAGCACCGTAATCGCCATCCCCTGTACCCGGGGTACGTCTGCCACCACCGCCGCCTCTGGCAACATTGCCTTCAAAAGAAGATTGACCGCCGTTAGCTCCATCAGTATTATTGCTACTATAATATCCATTAACGCCACCAATACCGCCTGCACCAACCACAATCGTACAATCAGAATCCGGAACAACCTTCATTTTTATTACAACAAGCTCACCTCTACCTCCATAGCCGCCATAACTATGTCCACTGTGCGAAAGATGCATACCTCCGCCACCACCGCCACCAGCTCCGGCAATCTCAAGCTCTAATTCATCAATGCCCGCAGGAACGTGGAATATGTATGTACCAGGTACCGTCCACTGCTGTGTTTTAGTTACTACGCTGGATCTGTTGTAATTAGACGCATCAAAAGGTCCGCCCGTTATATCCATCCTTTCAAAACGCCAATCTAACGCTCCATATCTTGTCAACGTCATCGGCGGATGTGAAGGATGAACTATAAAAAGTACATCAGCACTTTGGGTATATTTGATTTTCTCTGGATTTTCCATGTCTCTGTCTGTAAAAAAATTTTCTATACTATACGGCGAACCATCATCATTTTTCAAAATGTTACTATCAGTATAAAACTGACACCTTCCCGCTGTTATCTCAATGTTATAAATCTGATCAGTACTGTATACAAATGGTATCAGTACTGCTTTTTTATTGTTATAAGTCTGCGCAATAAATTTAAACCCCGGCCTGTTTGCCGCGCCCCCATAACGCAACACCAAAAAGTTTTTCAACTCTGCAGCACCACTGTCATACTTATTCATATCCACCCGGCCATACATTGCTGCTGACAGCTCACCACCGGCAAAACTTGATTTCAGTTGATATAATGCCATAATTTATGCCCCCATAAATCTTGCTGCCGCCAGCCTGTCAAGCTGTGGGTCCAGCACATTCTCTTCGCCGGCATCTTCACCTGCAGCCTCCATGAAATAAGCATTATATGCCTGCACGCAGTTCTGCGTAATGCCCATATTCGACGTCAATGCAAAAGATATTTCCGCTGCCAGTTTCCATGCAAAAGCCTCAATAAACTGTGCATCCCAAAAAGTCGGGTCTTTGACATCTGACGTATATTCTATCCATGCATCATCAATATTGGTATAAATGACATTTCCATCATCAGATCCAAGTATTTTATATTGATTGTCTCGCGGCAACCCACTGAAATGATCGTTGAACATCTGTCGTAAGCACAAAGCATCTGAAGGATAACGATAAGCATATTTGTAATCAGGAGGCTTCTGTTCCAGCAAAGCCAACCTTACACGTTTAGCGGCAAAAGTCCAGGGAAACCGTCTCAATACTGTTTGCCGTACAAGATCATAAAAACGCCGGCACACACGGGCAGCTTCGCTGGCTTCATCCATACGCTCTATGGTTTCCTGTCCAATCCGTCCCAGTGCAATATTACAAATCTCAACCTGATTCATATTTTCATCTCCATTTCAAAAAAAGGCCGGGATCTCCCCGGCCTTTCCTTAATTCATTCATCACCGCGGAGCGCCGCGATTATTTCTTCTTTTTTAGCTGTTTGCGGCAATTCCAATCCCGCCTCACGAGCCAATTTATGTAATGTAAAAACGTCCATCTTTTCCAAATTACCAGCGTCAGGCTGCTCTGCACCAGCAGGCTCCTGCTTCTCACTGCCTACCGCAGCATTCTCAGTACTGTCAGGCGTTACCGAAGCATTTCCTGTAGGCACTGTAACCGATGCACAAGTAACACGATCAGCAAGACGTTTTCCGACCCCTTTAATTTCTTTGAAGTGGCACGGTACCCGCACACCTGCCAGTTCCACTTCTTCGCCTTTCAGCCACAAACGGCCCATTGCGTAACAGTCACGCAATACAACATACTGAGCCATTAAATCGGTACCTGGATATCAGGAGAGATATAAGCCCACAACTTACCGCCGGCCGGTGCGGTCGTATCGCCGGTGACTACAAGACGCACATATCGTGCGCCGGGAGTAATGGGACAGAAGGTCTGTACCAGCTGGCACGGTCTTTTCTGCTTATCAGCATCAGCTTTTATAAAAGTCGTCTGCTCATCTACTGGAGCAGTAAATTCTTCATTTGTACTGCTTTGCACCTTCACACTGGCTACACTGCCTGCAGTAACACCTTTCGTAAGCTTCACATCAATGTACAGTGGATTAAGGTTTGCACCATTCTTGCCCAGATCCAGGACCTCACTGATCACATTGGCACCAGTATCTTTGTCTTGCATAAAAATAAGTTTAGCATCAATAACTGCCATTTTTTATCATCCTTTCCTTATACCAGTCGTTCTTCTGTGGTCAAAATAGCATCGTTACGCAAAATCGGAGCTGTCCAGAAATGCGTGATCTTCTTGCCGCCAAACTCATCGATACGCAGATTGACATTTTCCTTCTTCGCCGCCAGGATAGCCAGATAAGTTTCTACCTTACGATTACACATAATCACTGTACGGCCATGATCCGGATTATGGATCTGATTAAAAGCCGTAATCAGATTGTCAACAAAGGTAGTACTGGACGTCTGTGTCAGATCAATGTTAGCCAGGCGAACGATGTAACGCGGATCGCGAATAGCAATACCCATATCCCAGTTATACTGAGACTGATAGCCCCAGAACTTTCCGCCGGCAGCATCCATCATCTGAATCCTGCCGTTATCCTTATAACGGTAACCAGTCGGGATAGTCTCCGGATGAATACCATACACAGTATCCATGCCAAAGGTCATGATCCATAAACTGGTGAGTTTATCCACAGCAGTACCACCTGCGTCAATAATCTGATCAGCATAGAGTTCATCCTGATTGGCCTTGCTGTAATAATGCGCACTGAAGCCGGTAAACCCAGCCGGATTAATCTTTTCATCACCGTAAAAAATAGTCTGACACATCTTCTGACTCATAGCTTCCTGATGTGCAGTATTCTCCGACAAGCGCCATACATTGCTGTTCTTATTGATCGCCAGCATGCGCTCATCAATTTCCGCCAAAGCTTCCAGCCCGCCGGTGGTGTAGCTGGCCTGTTTGACCGCACTCTTATCAGGTACCGAACCGGAGTTAAGCATACGCCATGCTACATCCGGCAAGTCATTCCTGAGCATAACTTTTTCTTTCGTACCATCATTGCACGGTTTAAACGGCAGCACAGTCCAAACATCATTTGTCTGTGCCTGCAGCTCCACTACCCTTTGATCTGCTTCCTTGCCATCCTTACCCAATCTGGCCGCCATATCGTACAATGTAGCCAAACCGGTATTTGCATATAATCCTGTAGTTGCCATTGTTTACACATCCTTTTCTTTTTTTAATATTTGCTATTTGCGAATAAAATATCCGCATCGTTTTTCTGCTGCTTCGGCGGCTCCTTACCATCAGGTGCCGTGTCCTCGGCCAGCAAGCTGCCGATATTCTGCAACATCTTCTGGATAGCCGGATGATTAGCCGCACCGGTTGAAACAAGTACCTGCAGCGCTTCATCCCCGCCGAAGGTAGTCACTGCATTTTTCGCAAAAGCAATGTTCTCCTTTGTCAAAAGGCCCTGCTTCTGGCACTCCGCCGCCCAGTTATTCGCCTGCTCCTCCGCCTGGTGCATCATATCCAGCACCACGTCACTGTGCATCTTCATCAGCGCATCGGCCTGAGACTGCGTTAAGTTGGCCCCTTTAGCGACTTCGGTAAACCTGGCTTTCAGATCATCGCTGATTTCCAAGCCCTCGCCCAGATTAAACTCATATTCTTCCGGGACCTGTTCAGTAGCAGGATCATCGCCAGCTTCAAAAATATTTTTCGGAGCAGCAGGTTCGCCCCCTGCTCCACTACCCGCAGGATCACCGCCACCCGGTTCATCACCTGTACCCGCAGGATCACCGCTAACAGATGGATCACCACCGCCACCAGCTCCATCAACTTCACAAAAAATCTTATACCACTTGTTCAAGATCATTCTCCTTTCATCTTGCCGTCATATCGTAAATATCTTCTGCGGACCTGTCTGCAGAAGGCAGCCTGGCCCTCGCTTCAACGCGCATCTTCTTTTCATATTCCAGCCCGTCCGGCAAATCACGCACTGCCTTTAAAAGCTCGCTGCCCACACTGCGCCTGCCCTGCCAGTAAGCATTAGCCGCCGCGTCACTGCAAAAAACAGTGTTTTCGGCATCCGTCGCTTCCAGCAAATTGCTGATAAACCTGCGGCCAAACTCCTTACTCATGATCGTATCCAGATCATCACGTAACTCTTTATACTCCATTACAACCCACCTCCCAGCAGTTCATCTAAAGCGCTGCCTGCGCCATTGACAGGCGTTTCGCTCATAAGCCGTGCGGCCTGTGCCATATCCCTGGCCGGCGCCGCCGCTTCGGCAAACTGCTGGGCTTGCTCCGCCTGTGCCTGTGCCTGTGCACGCTGCTGCCGTATCTGCTCAACATCCTTTTCGCTGCGGATGATCTTCTCCGGCGTGCCGTTGATATTAGCACTCTTGCGAATAACTTCATCTGCATCGATCATGTCAGTGATCTCGGGGTACAACGCCGCCAAGTTACCCGCCAGCCCTACAACACGCTCAATGCTGGGCATTTCCACCATCTTTTGCGCCTGGGCCAATAACGATACAAAATTCACCTTCAATTCAGCCTCGGTTATTTCTTCTGGCATCGGCGGGAACAACCCGTTACGCAAACAAATCCCGAAAGTGCGCAACGTCAAAGGTTCCAACACCTCATTGTGGAATTGTTCTAAAACCGGACCTAACATCAGCAGTTTTTCCTCGTGCCGCTCGGCAACCTCACGCGCCGTCATTTGTTGGGTATTCTGCATCGATAACATCACCAGCAGGTCGTTATAAAAACTGCTGGCTATCTGCTGGCGTTTTTCAGCAACCAACATCATCATGCCCTCATAGCGTTTAGCACCCGGTGGTACCAGCGGATACGCATTCAGCTGCGTGCTGTCCGGTACAAAGTTCTGCCCGCCCGGACTGCGGTCAACCTTTTTCAGGCTGGCCGGATAAACCATGGCCGGATCAGCTTCGTTGTCCGTACTGCGCAATTTATTGCGTTCCAGCTTCTGCAGCTGCATACAGTTACCCAAGGCATTATGCCCCGGTCCGGTGCCGTAAACCTCATTGGCTACCATCAACCAGCGCGGCATCAAAAAGGGCTGCTCATGGAAGCCGCTGATTTTCAGGAACTTATCACTGCGGCCACGCTCCCAGTAATGGCTCATCCACGGAAAGTTCCCCATAGTCAGCTTATCCGGGTCATACTTATCGTTACGCTCGATCAACATTTCTACCGCGAACCGCTGCGTTACGTCATTGGCTTTGTATGTGTTTTTCACGGCGTCCGAAACATTTTCCTCGCCGAACTCCGCCACCAGCTGTTTTGCATTTAACTCAAAGCGCCGGCTAAAGCTGGTTACCTTACCCCTGGCATCCACACCGCCGCAATATTCGCCGCAGGTGTAGGGCCTGTGCCAGATCCCATAGTTGTAATCCTGCAGCATCAACGCTGCTGCCGTACCAAATTGCGCCATCTCGGCCTCTATCTGGTACAGCATGGCATAAGTATTGCTCCGAGCGTAAAGGCTCATCATCACGTCATGCGCATCCGCTAACCACAGTCTCACGTTATGCATTTCAGCCTTTTCAGCGTCCTGCAGCGACAGCTCAAACCACGGCCGGCTCGGCGACGTCAAACCACTATGCAGGCCTGCCGCACACTTAGTTATGGCATCCATCGGGTAAGGGTCGATCAGGTACTGATCCCGTCTCTGCCCTTCACGGCTGCCGCCCTCTTCGTGGAACCGCCCCCGCATCGGATAAATGTACCGGGAAAGCATCTGCCATGTATGCTCCTGCTTGCTGCGCTCGGTATACATCTGCGTTACGATATACTGTTTTGCTTTTAGTGATGCACTATCTTGCATCTGATTTTTACCAAAATCCATGCTATTCTCCCAGCAACGCTTTTTTCATTGTCTCCGCTGCTAATCCGCCGGTCTTATTTGTAAAATTACGGCCTTTAGCTTTGTTCAACTTTTCGCGCAACGCCTCACGCTCACCCTCAGTCGCATTATCGATCGTCGCTGCCTGCGTACTGCCTGGCGCACTTTGTTTAATAACCTGGGCCTGACTGCCGCCACCGCCACTTTTTCCCATAGCTCTCACCTCCTCTCACATATCCTTAAACGGATCATATTCGCTGCGCTGTTCCAATGCGTTATACTCTGCCACTTCACGCTGCCGGTGGCTAAGCACTGGCTGCGCAAAGGTCAGCATCAAGGCATCTGCACAGTTCGGCGAAGGCACACCGCGTTTTTTCATACTGTCCTTGCTTTCAAGCTGTATTTTGCCATCATCGGTTGGCGCTGTCTCCGGGCCCGTCAAGTCATCGGCCAGCTCCTGGTCCTCATACGGCAGCACACCGCCATTCATCAACCAGTCTTTGCCATTGGCCCACATCTCCGCACGTTTATTGCGGCAGTCAGGCCTGGCACTCTTACCGCCAAAAGCTATGATCGTCCAATTCCGCCCCCAAGCATCACCGGCGCTTTTTATACCGGTGCCATAGCCAAGGTCAATAAACACAGCATCAGCTTTATACTCATCTTCCAGCCGGGCGATCATGCCAGCAACCTCAATATCGTTATCGTTCTTTGCGATTTTCAGTAGCCGCTTGCAGTACAAGCCCTGCCTCATATATACCGCCATAGCATCACTGCCGCCCCACGCAGGGTCAACGCCCAAAATTACCGGTGCAAAATCAAACTGCGATTTTTTCAGTATCCGGCGCCGCGCTTCATCCACCAGCAAACTGCTGATAAACTGCTTATCACTGGCGCTCGGAAATTCGCCCCTAACACGCACCTTAAAAAAGTCGCTGTCCTCGCCGTAGGTCTGCCGCCACTGCTCGATCTGCTTTTTGTTCGTAAACGATACACTGCGGCTGTCTACCTGCCGCCGCTGCCATAAGGCACGATTCTTGTGAAAACAATCGTAAAAACGTCCGCTACTCTTTGTTGGGTTACCAAAGCAACACCAGATTATCTCCGTGTCAGCGTCAGTTAAAGCTCCCTCAGTTACTTCCCAAATCAAGTTATCGACTGCCGATGCCTCATCGAATATGACCAGAATACGATTGCCCTGGTTATGTAAACCAGCAAACGCCTCGGTATTAGCCACGTTCCATGGGATAGCATCAATGCGCCACGTCTTATCGTGCCCCGGCTCCGCTGCAAAAATGCTTGTAGCCGTAAAAATAAACAAGTCCTTAGCAATCCACATCTGATACCACTTCGACAGCTCCGGCCATGTTTTCGTCCGCAGCTGCGATTCCGTGTTGGCCGTTACAACGCCTCTGGTATCCTCATGCGTACCAATACCCCAAAGGATCAACCAGCTCACCAGCGCACTCTTACCAATGCCATGTCCTGACGCGACAGCCTCCTGAATGGCCTGGTCAACAGTCTTGAGCCCGTCCCTGATCTCTCGCAAAACCTCAAGCTGCCACTGCTCCGGCCCTTTTTTGTCAGCTAACGCCGTGCCTTCCTCGCCCCACGGAAACGAAAGCCGCACAAACAGCTCCGGGTCTCCGGCACAATCGGCCAGGTATTCCGCCAAAGCATTAAAATCTTCGGTGCTCAATACAGCCTTACTTGCCACAGCGCTGCCTCCGTCCTTTAAGTTTCACCGACAAGCTGCCATTAACAGTAACATCCAACTTGGTTACATAGACGCCGTCCATCTTGTTTAAAACATCAATGGCCCTAATGCGGGCATTGGTATCAGCGTCGCTGTCCTGCGCTACTTCGCTCAATATCTGCTGGCGTTTATCGATAGTGATAATACCCTTCCTGGCAGCGTCTTTTGCCAGCTCTTCAAGGTACTGCTGCACCTTAACATTTTTTAATAATCTGCTGGCAGCCTGCGCAGCTGTCTTTTCGCTGTAGCCTGCACGGCTTGCGGCCTCTGTTCCATTGCCTCCGGTCGCTCGGAAAGCTAAACAAAATTTTTTGTATTTTTCCTTCAACTGATTTTTAGCAGCCAATTTCATCAACTCCTTTCGCGCCTTTGGCATAAAAAAACAGCACCGGCAACTGCTTGCCAGCACTGTTTGTAGAACTTTATAAAATTTTACAATGTCATTATAGCATATAAAACCGGGGTATTTGTACACTACAAATCAAATTTTTGATTATTTTTCTGGATTTTTACCCAAGAGCCCCTGCATTGCGGCCATAAATGCGGCATCAGCCAAAAAGTCCCTGCGTAAATCAAACGCACTCTGCCTGCTGATACCGTGAAACCCGGCCAATAGATCCAAGCTACGGCCATCGTCAAAATGCTCATGCAAAAGCACGCCTATGTGCTTAGCATCATAGGCACCATAAACGTTATTTATAACATCCAGCCACTGCTCCGGCCTGTACAAAGTCAAATAGCCACCCCTGGGCAGTAAAAAACAAACCTTCCGTATACGCGAAGCCTTTTTTATTGCAAGCTGCGCTGTAGGATTAGACTGCTGGTACTTATCCCGCACCTGATCATCACCCTTGTTTTTTAATTGCTCTGCCCTGGCATCTGTCACAGCCTCTTCCAACAGCTTCCGGTTTCTCAATAGCAATTTCAAAAAATTATTATACTTCTGCCAATACACTTGCCACCCACCTTTCGCTAAATCCGCTTTCGCGGCCCGCATTTGTTTTTATTTTCTTGAATCTTAATACACTTGTAATACTGGAACGGCCAACCAGTCAAATCACTCACGCCCTCTCTAATAGAATCAGTGATCAGGTAATATCCAACCGGAGCAACTGGGCGCTCACGCCAACTGTCAGCTTTAACCGCTCTCTTTTTCTCTATTGGGCGCGCCAAATTTCTGCTGGCACACCAACGTTTTGACCATACGGATTTCTCCGGGTCGTTAAATGTCTTATCGCTCTGCTTTAGTAAATACTGTGCCAAACGCTCATAATCACCGCTATCATCAAGCAGCGTTACATGGATTTTTCCCAGCCCCCATATTTTCTGCACTGCCGCAACGGCCAAACCAGCATTTATAACCAGGTGATGATGCATCGACCTTTTGCCATACTCGGTAACCGCCACATATTTTAATTCAAGGCCAGCTTTTTTATATGCCGCCTTTAATTTTCGCAAAGCCTTCTGCATATCGCATCTTGCCTCTGCCGGGCTTTCCGCTCTCTTCGCCGGATCATACGTCCACACCATGTGCAAATCATTTTCCACAAAATTTGCATTGATTACTCTTGATAATTTTTTTGCAGCATTACGTCGGTTCACCTTACGCATATTCTCCGGCGTCTTATCCATCTTCGGCCCACGTTTGGTATTTTTGCCTTTATATTTAAAGCTGCAGGTCTTTTCTATCTCCAAAACATGCCCACTGAAAATCTTATTTTCAAAATACATATCGCACCATCATTTTCTGTCATTAAGATAATATTCATTGAATCAAGAGAATGCGGACAATATGCCCGCATTTTTTCTTCTAATATATAGGCACTAAAATTTTAAGATCATTCAATCGTCATACTGCCAAACTTTACCTCAAAAACATTCAGTGTATTTCGGCTTCGGGCAGCAGCATCAACTAAAGTCAATTCAATAGCGTCCAACCGCCCCTCTAAACCGTCTGTAAGCGCCTCATCAGCTAACCCACAGCCTTCCTCTCCAGTACACACCTTAGGAGTATTTTTATTGGGAATAAAATCATAAATTAAAGAAACATTCAAATTAACGCTTGCCGCCAATTTCTCTATCCGTTCTAACCTTTCTTCTATAGTACCTTTGTTTGTTTTTCCATTTGCACATTCATTCATCTTATTTGCTCCTTTTTTCTTATAATTTGTTACAATATCTTGCCTGCACCGTTTAGTCCCTCGGCGTACTCTGCCGCCGCCTCCTCCAGCGTCACCTGCTCCCGCTTCTGGGCATATGCATATAAAAATGCCTCCTCTTTCAATATTCTGATGTGCTCCATTTCCTCTTTACTCAGCTCATTCAAGCCTATTTCCTTGCTATTACCAGCACTGTCTGTTATTACATCGATGCCCTTATTCAGCTCATAAAAACTCGGTGTAATAAGCTTTATGCTATCCTCACTAAAACTTAATGGCCCGCACTCCACCGTCAGCCGTAAGCTCAATCCATATTTTTTATGGTAACCAAACTTGATGTTTTTTACGACCAGCTTCATTTCTTTCTGAAAAGCGTTAACCAATTTAACTTCTAAAAATCTGGCTGCCATATCTAAAAAGGGAGCATAGGCACAAATAAAATCAGGATGCGGCCTGTCCCCGCGGGTAATCTTACAACGCTCCATCGGGCCATCAGCTGGCGTCACACTGTAGTCCACCGTCCAAAGTCCATCACTAAACGCTACGCTGTATACGTCATGCCTTTCCATCGTCATCCTCCATTCTACAAACGCAAGTAAAACTACCTTCTTCATTTGTCTTTTGTTCAAAAACTAATTTTTTATTTATCATTCTATCTTTACCTGAATAAGCTGGATCAACTCCCAAAACTATATGCATTAATGCAGGAATATCAATATGCCTATGATCATGCTTGCAATCAATTTGTGCTAATTTTTCTAAATCTTCTATAACATATCTGCCATAACTTTTTCCATACGGAGTCGCCATCTGCTCTAAAACTTTCAATATAACCTTATCCACAATTTTTTACTTTAAACTTCCGCGCCCACAACAAAAATTAACTGTATTATCTGCCATAAGGATCGTTCTTATACTTACATAGCTGCAGCAATCAATGATTTCCATAAATTCTATCGGGTTATCTTCTGTCGCTGCAGACAACTCAAAGTTTTTTATATGATGCGGACAATCTACATTGCAACAAGCATCTTGTAAAAAATCTATATTAGAATATTCGCAAACTACATTTTCGTTGTTCTTCATCTACTCCACCTTAGCTTCCATAGCCATCAAAAGCTTTTTAACCGCACCCTTATATTTTTCAACAGTTTCCGCATCATCAATCGCTCTCAATGCAGATAGCAGCTCATTAAATCCACTTGAAAGAGCATCGAAGTGCATTTTAAAAGCCAAAGCTCCTGCACTTTTTTGGTAATTAGCCTCTTTACTTCTAAGAGCTTCCAGCTCGGCCAAAATATCTTCCGGTACTTTTTCAATAATTTGAGTTTCTATGGTCACCGGCGCATTTGCTTCATCTTGCAACTTTTTTAACTCCACCTCAGCACTGGCCAACTGCCGCTGCAATTCCGCTTTTTCTTTGGCTAAAGCCTCTGCTCCATCACCTTGGGCATTTTTAGCTTGTTCGGCCGCATTGCTCAATTTTATTTTCAAATCAGCCACCTGATCATCAGATGCTTTAAGCCTGCTATTAAGCTGTGCAGCTTTTTCTGCAAGATCTTTATTTTTTCCCTCTACTGCCTGTAATTTCAGCTCATGTTCCTTAACTAATTCCTGTAATTTTCTTACACTCAAAGCCTCAACATCATTTTCCTGAACAAAAGCTTCCCGCTCCTCGCGCGGAATCCCCAGCAAAGCAACAGCCTGGGAATACGTCAAATTCCCAAGCGTTTGGGACTTTGCATTATCACCGAAAAGCGCCCCCTGATCAGAACCATACTCATCATAAATTTTCATCAAATTGTTGGCAGTGCTCTGCGAATAATCAACGGCACTTTTTAACCAATCCCCAAAATTACCATGATCCATCATACCCTTAGCCTCAACTAACCGCCTGCCGATCTCAATGCTGTTAAAAAGCACTATATTCCGGGTCTGATATTTAATACTGTTTATTTCTGCCGCTACGATTTCCGGCGTCCTGATAACAGTTACTTCTTTATTCATTTTGCCTGCCTCACTTTCTTTTTAGCCTTTAATACTTTATTTTTAAAAACACTGACAAATTCCGCGACCTGCGATGTGACCGCCTTATTATGGTTACCCCTCACCTGAACTATCTCATTATTTTTATTAACTTCCATTGTGAAAAAAGGCTTATCTAACACCTCAGCTTGCCTAATAAAAATGATATTGGTACTACCTGCAGCATACCGTTCTGTATACATACCAACACAATGGTGCAAAACTTTCCCCTCTGTAATCAATTCTCCTGACGATGCGGCCGGAGCAGCAACAAGGTCGCCATAACGGAAATTAAAATTATCGAGGGCCTTGGCTCGCGCCCTTATTTTTTTATCCAATCGCTCATTAGCGCTGATCTTAACTTGTTCAATCGCATTATCATGTGCCTGTTTCAGATCCTTAGGAAATAGGACCGAAGGATCCTTCATATCAAATTCCAATTTTTTACAAGCGTCGAGATAATCTATCCAGTCACTTAAAAAATGTCCTATTTTGCAACTTCCACCTGCCCATTTTGGTTCATCCTTCTCATAAAATTTTGAAAATGCAGTTTGTTTTGCATAATATTTTTTCATTTTTTCTATTGATTTTATTTTTGGATACAGATCATGGATTCTAGATATGTGTTCGCTTGCAAAATCATCTTTGGTAATTTCGCTCAATTTTACATTTGCATTCTCACGCTTCATTATCTGCCACAGCAGCAAAGTCTTTTCTTGTATTGTAGGTGCCGCTGCTTTCAAATCCGCTATATCAGCCCGCGAAAGCTGCATCCGCAAAACCTTTTGTGGAGTATTCCCCCTATAATATAAAGCTCCAGCCATCGCATGCCCATCCAATCGTTTAGCAATCAGTTTCCCTAGTCCCAATTTCATAATATATTCCACGCTGGGATACTTGGCGTATAAAGCCAGATAACAAATCAAATTATCACTTCTATATGCATCATTTTGCATATATTCCTTCCACTGGCTGTATTGAAAAGGTGTACCTTGAGCAGCTGCTTCAAGACTTTCATAACTCTCCTCAAAATTCATATTTTTCAACCCTGCATAATTAACAAAGCGCGGAAATACAGATTTTTTAATTGACTGCAAAGGCTGAGAATACCAAACATGGTAGAAATCTGTATACATTCTTGGTGCGCCCATTTCTAACACATAGAAGCTATGCGTTTCATACTCTGTTTTGACGCTTTTTACATCTTGAGCGGCAAAATTATTTTTAACATAAATACCTCTGCAAACAATTACTTTCGGATACACTTTCGATTTTTCGTAATAATGAAAATAACTTTTGTCAACAAGTTCAGACCGGCCGCGCCATTCATGCTTCACCAGCGCACCAATACCACAATGCGGACACTGGATTTCTGCGTTATGCTTTAGACCATCTTTAATAATCACATCGCGACGGCAATAGCTGCACCAGCCTTTTTGCTTGTCAGCGCGATCCAAAATCCAAATATACCGGCTATGTACCAATGCCCGCTCTTTAACAAACTTTTTTATTTCTTTGCTGTACCCGGCCGGGAAATGCCGCCGCATTTCCTTTATCGAGGGTTCAGGTTTTTTAGTTGCCATTTCTACAACACCTCACATTAAAGTAAATCGTCCAGGCTCAAGTCAAAGAGTGGCTCCTGCGCTGGCTCAACTTTAGGTGCAGCCTTTGAATAGTTTTTCGTCGGATTATCATTGATACCAAAATATTCAAATATTATCGCTGTAGCTTCATCCGGAGCTATCACTCCCACATTACCTACCTTAACTTTTTTGGCAGCTTTTCTCATTTCATCAACAGCACCTTGTATCGTTTTTTTCTGCTCCATTACCGCCTCCGCAGCTGCCGGATCCACCTTCACCCGATCCAGTAAAAGCTCTCCTACGACTTGGATATAAGCAGCCTTACTTTTATTCATTTCATCAGTTATTTTTTTGATTGCTTTTTCCATGATTATCATCTCCCTGCCATTCCACTGCAAAACCCAAAGTGCGGCTCAAAACCCATATCAGGCGTTGGCGCCTTACTTATCTTACAAGCCAATACATGCCCGTCAGATGTTACTATTCGATCTGTATTATGATCTTCAGCCACATAATAATAAACCGGCTCTTTATTCACTGGCAGCAGTTTTCCGCTCACCGTCTCTATAAAACGTATCGACTCATTACAATGCCTGCATTTACAAAGTTTCATTCTGTCACTACCTCTCTATCCGGGCTTTTATCTCATCAAGATACTCAAAAAATTTCAACTTCTTGTTATCGCTCAGCTTATTAAGCAACTCAAAAAATTTCTCCTGAGCATCTTTTGCCTGTTTGCTTTCAGCCCCAAAGCACCTCGACACCACACTCGCCATGCTCCATGCATTAAATATCCTCTCAAAGCCGCTACCGCTCATCTTCTCACTTCTAAAATGCTTCTGGCTTCCTTTGCCTCCGGCGCATCGCTATTCACCAAACAATTAGGACAAATAAGCATAACACTTGTTCCATACTTAGATTTCAAACCAAATCCATTAGATGTAGTCCGTTTACAAATTACACAATATCCATTACCGTCATCTGCATCTGCCGTTTTCCTAAGTACCCTCACGACTAATCCCCCTCTTCCCAAACTCACGTAACCGCAGATTTATCGTACTCACAGCGATACCAGTCCTCAACTTAATTTCTACGCTCGACAACCCGCTCTCATGCAGCGGCATAATCAAATCCAACTGCTTTTTCTGCCGTTCCATTGCAGCCGCCCTGCGCTTCTCGCTCCACTGATAATGCCTGCGTCCATCATCATACTCAAGCACACCTTTTTCCCGATTACCGCCTGCCTTCTTACGTCTATGCGCCTGCAAACAGCTCCAACTACAAAAAAATTTATAATTTCTGCCCTTAAATTCCTTATAGACATACTCATCAAAATTAGCGCCCACCGGCAGGCAAAACTCCTTGCCGCATTGCTCACAAACCTTCGTCGGCACAATATTATTAAAAGATACTGACCTGTTATAGCCAAGCCCCTTACGCATTTACAAACCCCCATTCTTTTGCTAAAATAGAAGTGGACGTTAACGCAATCGTAAAATTTACAGTCCACCTGAGCTACCGAAGTTACCGCTTCGATAGCTCTTTTTCTTTTGCCCTTCATCTCAACACCCCTACCGTCACTACAGCCGCCATGATAGCGATATAAACACCACCTGCAACTATTACAATTCCTAATAAACAGGCCTCCATGTATTCTTGCCATATCGGTTTTGGCCTTTTCATAACCCACTCACCTGCCCCATAGCGTAACCTATGTTATAGATCATCCTACAAGCCACAACCGCCGCAACAATCGTCAGTAACCACATCGCCGGATACCTTGCCACACTATCCAGTAAATAAATGACACCATTTACTAAACCGTTATAAGCTTTCATCATTACACCTCCTAGATTCTCTGCTTCTTCGGCCGCCCAACCTTTGGCTTATCCTGCTCTTGGGCATTTTTAATGATCGCCCTGATATTTTTAAATTCAAAACACTCATTTTTATGCCCCATATCCTCCAGCCATTTTTCAAAAGCAATCCGTGGAATCTTGATCGTATTCCCAGCCCAAAAACAAGGAAAATCGCCGCGTTTTGCCTTTGCAGTCAACGCATATGCCTTAATAATCAATCCACTGATATTCCCATATGCCGCCGCCTCTTCCAGTGATAACACAGCCTTTCTATATACCGGTATCATCTCCTTGACCGCAGTCATCGCCATCCCTCCCTTCTTTAATCCAAATAATTACGCCCGATCAACTGCATAAACTCCTCATGCGTATGATCCATCTCATATTTTTTCTGACACATCCGCTTCAATATCAAATCAGTGTTCCTATCCTGATGCGGGCTTTTAGCTCCCCTGTGATGCTCCCGACACAAACAAACAACAAAACCATTCTTATCACTGATACTGCGCAGCGGACCAAAATAAATATGATGCTTCTCAATATCCCTATCAGTCCCGCATATAAAACAAAACTTAGATTTCTGTAAAATGCTCTTAATCCTCTTCTTTGTCATCATCCTGCTCCTTATCTTCCTGCTCAGCTTTCCTAACATATTTCTTATCAAACTCATCCTCAGTTGTAGACTTCACAACTTCAATAAACTTAACTAATGCCTCATCTTTTTTGTTCATGGTATATCACACTCTTTCAAGTTTATTTGATATACCAGCCGAATTATGCTATACTGAACTCGTCAGCTACGGCTGGTGCAAGAAACACTCGCTCATCTTTCCACGGAATAGCGGGTGTTTCTTATTTTTATATTTTTCTAAAACCTGTAATATGCTATACTGTTTTTAATCCCTAAAAAAACAATATATGAAAGGTGGTTTTACATTATGTCCAATTCAATTATTGTAAGTGTCCCTGAACTTCTTTCTCGCCTCCAGACAATCAATAATGACGGTATGGAATTAGTAGAATTATCAATATTGGAATCAGAAGAATTTGACGGCGATATTCTCCCTGCCTCTGTTTATCTTTGCGCAAAGAAAAAATGCGACGCTCAAATTTGGATCGATTATGAAGATATAGAAGAAGCCGAAAAGAAATAAAACTTACAATATCTTCAATCTGCTTTATGTGCCTCGTTCAAATATATGGAACGGGACACATATTTTTTTTCGTCAAAAACCAGCTCAAAACATAAGCATCCTTGTTTTCGATAATCTCTTAGCCGAACCATTTCCCTTATAAGATCGCGCAAATCATTTTCCTCTTTTACTGTAAGTCCTGTTCCCGTTAATTTAATTTCAGCGGTCATTCCTACGCCTCCTTATTGACTTATTCCTCCTCTGCTATAATATAAGCAGAAAGGAGGTGTTATAATATGAAACTCACTGAATCTGAAGCTCACGATCTAGCTGTCGCTTTTGCTGCCACATACAGCAAAGAATCCTTTAAATATGATCCGGAAACTGTACTGACCAAATTAGAACAAGAACTTGCTTCTTTTGAAGGACTGTATATTAACGCTATACAATTCTTTAACAGAGATCGTGAATATTAAAGTTGTGTTCGTCTAAGAATAGTTTGATATGTTGATTTTAATATTTCTTGGGAAGCTTCAATTGTTATGTGTTCTCTAGCCAGAACTTCAATGATTGCAGCTTCTATTTTTTCTGGATGTTTTACTCCCATAGCTTCTATACTCATTGCTGTAATCTCTAACATACCTACGCCCCCTTATTATTAGATGCCAATAGTTCATCTACTGTACAACCCAATACTTTAGCCAGTTGTGGTAACTTATCTGCTCGTGGTTTAGCTCTACCAGTTTCCCAGCACGCTATCGTTGGCTGCGGTACGCCTAATATTTTCGACACTTGCATCTGAGTCAATCCAGCCTTTTCTCTTAGTATTTTAAATTGCAATTTCATGCCCCCTTTTCTATTTAGATATTGAATATTGTAATATCTAAGGTTAATTTTATATTACATATTTCAATATGTCAATAGTTTTTGTTGACATATATTGAGTAATTCAATATTATGGTATTAGAGTATTCAATACTAAGAAGGTGATAATATGAACAGAATTAAAGAATTACGATTAGCCAAACAAATAAATCAAAAAGATTTAGCTGAAATTATAGGTATAGCTCAACCTACTTTAAGCGGTTGGGAAACTGGTCGAACTCAAATAGATTATGCCAATTTAATAAAAATTGCCGATTATTTCAATGTATCTACAGATTACCTACTTGGGCGCGAAGAAAAACTACCTGAAAATTTAAGTGAAATTGATAAAAAAATTATCGAAACCTTTGATCAGTTAGATGACCAACAAAAACAACAGGCTATAGAGTTTGCAAAATTTCTGTTATCTCGTGACGGCAACGCCACTGATAAAAAATAGTGGAAAGGATGTGTATCCGATGTCAGAGATATTACTTTTTTTACGCAAGGCAACATTTAAACAGAAAAAAGAATTTCTGCGTTACCTGCGTCTTTTAAAAAGTAAGTTAAGTTGCCCATCTGGCCGCCTGCCATCCGTCGCATAACAACGGACGGGCGGTCAAAAAAAAAGCCGCCACCCAAAGGCGACGGCTAAACTACATCCAAAAATAAGGTCGGGTGATTTATGTAAATTTTAAAGATAAACTATAAAAAACAGATTCTAAATAACAAAAAATCTAGGGGATGAAATTATGGGTTTTCTAATATATATTGTAATGATGCTTGCAGTTATAACTGGATTTCACTATTCAATAGACTTAATCGTAAATACTTTTCCAAGCACATATCATCTATTTTTACATAATGGTATAGCTATTGGTATTTTCGCTTTATCCTTAATAACTGGCATACCATTTATTTTAGGTACAATTCTCGCTTTAATCATCGGCGCATTTTCTTCAGGTGATTGGTATGCAATCGCAGTACAATATCTAGCATTAGAGCTTGTATGGTTTCTATTATCAGCATTATTTACTGCTGTAGTTGGCGGTACAGCTGTCATAAGCGGTAGCTTGTATGAAATATATAAAAACAAATTTTCTAATACCGCTTCATCTGATATCGGAGACGCAAATTATGCTACCGTTCCAAATACCAAAACCACTCACGCTTTTCCTTTGTTCAAGTTTCTAAAAAATTTAATGAATTTTCATGGTCGTTATGGAAGAATGAAATACTTTACTAAAAGCTTAGTTCTTATTGTATTTTATATTATCTTAATTTTCACATCATTATTTTTGCGTTCTGCCTTGCACGAAAATTTATTCATGCCTATATTTTGTGTCATTATCATTCCTGCATTTTTTATTATGCTAATTTGCGGAATAAAAAATACCGTTCTCAGATGCCATGATCTTAACTATCCTACTGCAGCAGGTATAGTAATTTGCATACTACTAATGGCTGTTAATACGTCCCAAAATTTATTTGCTGCAATTCTTTCATTTTTAGTAAGCCTTTATTTATTATTAAAAAAGGGAACTGATGGAGACAATCAATATGGTCCGGATCCATTACGCTCTGAATGAAAAGAGGTATGAGAACATTGTTAAAGCGCATTTTAATTCCATTAGTAATTTTTAGTCTGTGGTGCTCCAGCGTAGCCTTCGCTTATGTATACGGAGGTAGTAATTTAGGTTTTAGCGGTTATCCAGAATTTAGCTCATATCTGTCATACAGACCTAGTAAATATGAAATAGAACAATACATTGCCGATGCAAAAGAATATGTAGAAAATTGTAATTATGATATCCAGCGTATTCAAGAAGCTCAAGCTGCTGCCATTAATGAAGCAAACGATGCTATCTATCGTTATAATAACGGATATTAACAAATTAAATCATCAACAATATTTGCCCTAAATGAAAACAAAAGGAGATTTTTATTTATGACTTTGGAAAAAACTGCTAAGGAATGCGGCTACAAAACAAACAAAGAAGTCAAATTTAAAAAAATTAACAGTATTTTTATCAAGAACTTTAGAACCCTCAAAGATAGAGAAATCATTTTAGGCAGTAATATTACTTTGATATCGGGGAAAAATGGTACTATGAAATCATCAATCCTCGGCCTGATCGCCCATCCATTTTCCAGTCCTAATAACGCCAGTGATATCTTTGGCAACTCCCTAAAAACAGAAATGAGCAATGTTTTTAGAATGAGTTTAGCTAAAGACATTGAACAATATCAATACTATCTTAATGCAACCACAACCAGTGATATTATTTTTTCTGAACCAATACGAATGTATCCACGTCCAGAAGAAGGCCGCCATAGAATTACTGTTGGCAAAGATAATTCAGCTGGTTTAGGTAATTTTCTTTTAAATACCTCCTACATTAACCTAAAACGATTATTCCCAATTATCGATACAAGCGCGGATATCATGACCACTTATACTTTTACAAGCAAAGAGAAAGCATGGATCACCAGGGCTTATATGGACATTATGACAAGGGAATCTTTTTCAGATTTCGATTGCATCTCAGATTATAAACAAAAAAATACGTTAGGCCCCAAAAATGCATCTTACGATTTTAATTCAATATCTTCCGGTGAAGACAACTTAGGTAATATATTAATGAAAATGCTTGCCTTTGAAAAGAATAAAGTTCCTGATAGCGATTTACAAGGTATTTTTTGCATAGATGAAATAGAAGCATCGCTGCACCCGGTAGCGCTGACAAATCTAATAGACTTTCTTCTAAAATGGTCTGAAAATAACCATGTTCAAATAGTTGCAACCACCCACTCTTTATATCTTTTAGATTATTGTTTAAAAAAACAAATGCAGCATGAATCTTACAAAGAAAAAATTTGTATCAATATTATAAGCACCGCCCAAGTCGGCTCTTCAAAAAATTACAGAGTTATCTCATCCCCTACATATAAGGAAGTATATAAAGAACTAACTTTAAAAAATCCAGAAGAAGATTCTCTTTACAAAGTCAATATACTTTGCGAGGACACAGTTGCTATAACATTATTAAAAAGAATTATTGCATCAAAGAAAGTTATAACCAACTTGGAATTTATATCAGATGTATCAGGTAATACGGGAACTTCCTGTAACGGCTTGATAGCTTTGGGAAAGAATGGTTACCGTTTACTTGAAGATTCAATAATCATCTTAGATCCAGATGTTTCAGAAGCAGCAATTACTCCGGTAAAAAATAAGAAAGTTGACATATTTATAATCGCTGACAAGTTTAATCAAAGTGGAACCCCGGGTCTTTCTATTGAAAAGGATATTGCAGAATTCATATGCAGCCTAGATGGCGAAGACGACTTTTTTAAAAATGACGAAAAAACTATTTTCTTAAATGAGCTGCATAGGTATGGAATATATGAAAATCAAATAAATGCTTCTGATGATAACACAAAATACAAAAATTGGGCAAAATCAGATTTAAGAAAATTTAATAAAGCTATCAATGCTTATGCCAAAAAAAATCCAGATATATTTGAAAAATTCAAAGAAGATTTACTTACTGCAATAAATAGCAAACTCGAACATAAAGGCCTACCTTTAATTAATTATTAATATACACACTACTAAAAACACTCTGGCCAAGTATAAAGTTTTGCGATATACTTAATAGCAAAGGAGGTGCTTTACTATGCCTAGAACTCTATCACCATTAAGGTATCCTGGCGGCAAAACCCAATTATATGATTTCGTTAAACACACTATAATGTTAAATAAATTAAGCAACACTATCTATTGTGAACCTTTTAGTGGTGGATCTGGTGTAGCTATTGCACTCCTCTTGGCTAACGATGTTGAACAAGTAATTTTAAATGATTTTGATATATCAATTTATTCCATTTGGCACGCTATTTTAAACGATGCAGACAAATTCATAAAGGGCATTGAAGATATGCCTATTACCATAGAAGAATGGAATAATCAAAAGACTATTTATAATCAAAGATTAAGTCAAGACCCACAAGACTATGATTTTGATTTAGCACTAGCTACCTTTTTTCTCAACAGGACAAATCGCGCCGGTATAATAACAGGTGGCCCAATTGGTGGTCATAGCCAAAAATCTAAATATGACCTAGGCTGCCGTTTTAATAAATCTGATCTGATCAATAAAATAAAAAACATAAACAAACAAAAAGAACGTATCCAGCTCTATAATTTAGATGCAGTAGATTTAGTTAATAATATTTTGTTAACTAAAGACCCACAAAATCTTTTTACATATTTTGATCCACCTTATTATAAGCAGGGTCAAAACCTGTATAAAAACTCCTTTGATGATAAAAAGCATCTTCAGTTGTCCAACGCCTCTCGCCAAATGGACGGGTTTAAGTGGATAGCAACTTATGACAACGAAAGTAGAATCCGTGACATTTATAATGACCGGCATATTTACGAATATACTCTGCAATATTCTGCTAACAATACTAGAAAAGAAACTGAACTTTTATTTCACAGTAATGTAACAATTATAGAACCATATAAAAATGTCCAGTTTAAAAGATAATAAACATTTACACCCATTCACACTAACAAAAAAACAATACATATTATTGCGATCACACAAACTAAAAGCCTTGCCGATTTTGCAGGGCTTTTTCTGTCAACAGAAAAAACAAAATATTTGACCCTATAATCAGAACATACGGAGGTGTCACTATGCCTACAAAAAGAAAAGACGGCCGCCTGCAAACAAGCGTCACCGTCGAAAACCCCATTACCGGGGAAAAGAAAAAAGTATATGTATATGGTTATGACCTGCCTGAGCTGGAAGCCGAAAAGCGTCGTATTCAAAATGCATCCATTGATGATTTTCTCAATATTTCTACATTTCATTCCTGGTGCGATGAGTTTTTACGCATCAAACGGGAAGATGAAAAACTGGAAGAATCTACTCTATATTCCTACAAGCTGCAGATCAACAAACATCTTCTTTCCAAAATTCCACCATCTACACCAATAGCCAAAATAACTCCAGCCTGGTGCCGCCAGCTCCTGCGTGACATTCCTGGTGAACGCGCGCACCTTGGCGTTTATGTGCTGCTCAAATCCATCTTTGAAGAAGCTATCGTCAATCAGCTGCTTGCAGATAATCCTATGCGGTTCATCAAGAAACCCAAATATTCAACACCGCCACGCAGTATCGTTACTCCATATATATATCAAATGGTAATGGATGATGTATCTGGGACCCAATATGAATATATTTATAAATTCGCCTGGGATACCGGTATGCGACGCGGCGAAATTTGCGCTGTACGCCTTTCTCATATCGACCTTGATAATTTATATGTCCATGTACAAAAAGGACGCAAGAGAGGGGAAAACGGCGAATATGAAGGTGCTCCCAAAAGCGATAACGGAGTACGTGATCTGAAAATATCCGAAGTAGCCGCTGCCAACATCGCGACCTGGATCAAAATTTTACGCCGCATCCTTTTTAAAGCCGGCTTGCCCTGGGAAGATGATGGTTATTTATTCCGTTCAGAGCGGGATCTGTCTAAGCCTTTGCCGCTCAGCAGTATTACACATAAATTCTCTAATCAAAAAGAACAGCTCAATCTTCCTGCAAACGTTTCGTTTCACAGCTTCCGCCATACCCACGCAACGATAATGGCCGAACAAAATCTTTCCCCTAAACAGATTCAATTACGCATGGGCCATTATTCGGCAGCATTTTCTTACGATACCTACGTTCATGCTACAAACAAGCTGCAGGAAGGCATCGTTTCCGCATTCGACAAAGCCGCCAAGGACTATGGTCGCTAATTTTTTTATTCCCGTCCAGGCTGTCAAAATGGCTGTCAAAACTCACTAAACTAAAAAACGGCCTACGAGAAAAACTCTCGAAAGCCGTATAAATACTATTGGTGCGAGTGACAGGAGTTGAACCTGCACGTCGTAAGACGCTAGATCCTAAGTCTAGTGCGTCTGCCAGTTCCGCCACACTCGCAAACAGACAAAAAAATGGTGATCCACCCGCGACTCGAACGCGGGACACCCTGATTAAAAGTCAGGTGCTCTACCGACTGAGCTAGTG
>PPYE01046503.1_pt1 | contig 37243 bp, 30 predicted proteins | sample 1559881 | NCBI WGS metagenome assembly PPYE01 (sample SAMN08240022, study PRJNA423297) | Human gut metagenome, whole genome shotgun sequencing project. | reverse complement strand
CCCCCACCAACAATACGGAGGATCCCCAGCCCGAGATCACTGTGCCAGACGATCCGGATGACACCAGTGTGATCCCCGCCTATCTTGGTTTTTCCTGTGAGGATGCCCAGGGGCTGAGTGAGATCCTGGATACGCTGGACAGCTACAGTCAAAGGGCGATTTTTTTCTTTGACGCAGAGGGCCTGGAGCGGGAGGACGATCTGATCTTCCGGATTCTGGGCAGCGGACACAGCATCGGGCTGATTGCACAGGGCCGCACGGCGGCCGGTGCCCGCCGCCTGTTGGAGCAGGCCAACGAGACCCTCAGTGAGGTGGCCTATACCCGCGCCTCGGTGGTCCTGGTGCCGGAGAACCAGCGGGAGGAGCTGGAGCAAGAGGGGTGGATCTGTTGGAACGAGACGGCTTCGGCGGTCCCGGATCAGGGTGTGAGCGCCAGTACCTATGCAAACAAGGTGCTCAGCCGCATCAGCGGAAACCATGCCCGGGTGTACCTCACGCTGGATGGCAGCAGTGAGACGGCCCGGGTGCTGCCCACTCTGCTGCGCCGCCTATCCGCAGAGGGCTACGGGGTCAGCGTACCCCTGGAGACCAGATTGTAAGGAGTTACGCCATGGATTTGACACGCAATATCGTGCCCACATCGGCCCAGGCGCCCCGTGTGGCACGGCTGACCCGACATCTGAAGGCACGTCTGGAGGACTTTGGTCCGGGAGGACCGGAGGTGGTCCAGGCGGACCAGGCCACCGGAACGGTCCGTTTCCGGGTGCCTGGGAAGGACAGCGTCTGGCTTCAGCAGCAGTTGGGGGAGCGCTGGAACATTCAAATCCAGGTGGAAGACGGCTTGGCGGTATGCCGCCTGGGACCGGATACCCCCTTTGAGGGGCTGGACCGGCTGTGGGGCTGTCTGTTTGAACTGGTAGGATAAGCGCATAAAAATTGAAACGGCGGCATAAGGTTTCTCCGAGAGAGGTGAGACCTTATGGTATATGAAAAAAAGCAGCTGCTCCTGGCCTTTGTGCTGGCGGTACTGGCAGGAGCAGGGCTGCACTTTGTCTACGGGCTGTGTCCCAACGGGGTCACAGCCCTGTTTTCACCGGTGAACGAGAGTATTTGGGAGCACACCAAAATTTTATTCTGGCCCTATCTGGTGTCGGCGGTGTGGCTCACCTGGGGGAGGCCCACCGGCCTGCGCCCCTGGCTGCTGACGGGAGTGGGGATCAGCCTGGCCATGTTGGCGGTGGGATACCTTCTCCATGTGGTGCTGGGCTGGAACAGCCTAGCAGCGGACCTGGTGCTGTACGGTGTGCTGATGGCTCTGGGCTTCTGGCTGCCCACCCGCATGGCCGGACCGTTCCAGGGCCTGCGGTGGCATTTGCCTGCTCTGTTGGCGGCGCTGCTGGTGACGGCCATGGTGTGCTTTACCTTCCGCCCGCCTCAGGGAGTTCTGTTTGCCGATTTCTCCCAGGAGAGCGGGCAGCAAATGAAGTAGAGAGAAGGAGTACCTCCACATGATACTTTTGGGGATCAACGATCTGGCCCGGCGGGAGCAGGCCAGAGAGCTGCTGGCCTGGGGAGCAGAGCGGTACTGGGGGTTGTCTCCCTTGCCGCAGATCGCGGCAGGGGAGCGGGGAAAGCCCTGGTTTCCCGCCCATCCCCAGCGTCACTTTAACCTGAGCCACAGCGGAAAGCTGGCCCTGTGTGCCCTGGCCGACGGGGAGGTGGGGGTGGATATCCAGGAGATGCGGGCCGCCTGGCGGCCTTCTTTGGTGGAGCGTACCTGTCGTCCGGAAGAGCGGGCCTGGCTGGCCAGCCTGGGAGATCGGGGAGAGGACTTTGCCCAGCTCTGGGCGCTGAAGGAGAGCGCAGGCAAGCAGACAGGCTACGGCCTGCCCTACCCGCCCAGCCGTCAGGCGGTGCCTGTGCCCCCGCTGGGGGAGCCCTATGATCCCGGGCAGATCTACACCCTGGGAGAGATCCAATTTCGTGTCTATCTGGGGGAAAATTGGCGGGGAGCGGCCTGCGGTATGGAGGTTCCCCCCCAGGAAATCCAGTGGGTAAGCGGACTGGGAAAGGAAATTAACCCTTTACAAGGAGATGAGAATCTGCTATAATAACGGAGAAACTTAAGAGATGCGCCCGTAGTTCAATGGATAGAGCGTCAGATTCCGGTTCTGAATGTTGGGGGTTCGAGTCCCTTCGGGCGTACCAGGCTAGGATAGGTCGTAAGGCCTATCCTAGCTTTTTTATTTTTATAACTGCTGCGCTCTGTTGCCAATCAGGCTTCGTGCCATGCACTCGCCTTCTTGGGAAGGGACCCGCAGCGGCCCGGCGCGCCTCCGGCGCACCGGGCTGCGCTTCGGCTTCGGGCGTACCAAAAAGAAAGACATCTGCATATTGCAGATGTCTTTCTTTTTGGGTTCCGGCGGCCAGAGGCCGCCTCCACCCTTCGGCGATTAAAATGCTCGGGCGAAGTGAATTCGCCCTGCGCCAAGGTTTTCGCCAAGGGCGAAAACACTTGTACGGCGCATAAGCGCCGCGGCCCAGAAGGGCCGTTTTGGGATCGGTTCAAAAAACTTTCTTTACACAGAACAAACGCCGGGCAGGTACACAGTACCTGCCCGGCGTTTATTTATCAGTTACCCAGCATGATATTCAAAATCTCATTGTCGGTGGACTTCATGCCCACCCGGCCCATACGGCCGATGTTGCTGATGGTCTCCTCCACGTCCTCGTTGACCAGACCCTCACCGGGCTGGAAGGTGCGGTTGTGCAGTCCCATCTTCATGCCCAGCAGGGCGGTCTCCACGGCGGTGGCGATTTTGGCGGCGCAGGAGGACTTGGCTCCGTCGCACACCATGCCGCCCACGGTGGCAATGGTGTTGGTGATGGTGTCGCACAGCACCTCATAGGGGTAGTCCAGCAGGTAGCAGATGCCGCAGGCGGCTCCGCAGGCGGCGCTGACCACGCCGCAGTAGGCGGACAGGCTGCCGATATAGCTCTTCTGGTGGATGGAGATGAGGTTGGCGGCCACCAGCGCCCGCAGCAGCTTCTCCCGGGGGACGCTGTGCTCCTGGGCGTAGATGATTACCGGCACACTGACCGTGATGCCCTGGTTGCCGCTGCCCGAGTTGATGACCACCGGCATGGGGCAGCCGTTCATCCGAGCGTCAGAGCCGGCGGCGGCGTAGGCGCGGGCGCGGATGTGGACGGGAGGATCGGTGTAGCCCTCCAGCAGGACACGGCCCACCTCGGCGCCGTAGGAGTGCTCCAGACCCTCCCGGCAGATAGCCATGTTGCACTCGATCTGGGGAGTGAGGATGGGTTCTACCTCGGAGAGCTTCACCTCGTCGGCAAACTCCAGAATGTTTTTCACCGTCAGCAGGCTGCGGTCGCCGCTCTGCTGGATCTTCTCCTCCTTGGTGACGATGACACCGGGGCAGTCCACCCCGTCCTTCTGCATCCGGGTAATATTTTTGTGGGTATTCTGGATCTCCACCAGGGCGGAGTGCTCCCCGGCGGTGAGCTCCACCACGATGTACAGGGTGGCTACATTTTCAATGAGCTTGCAGGAGCAGAAGTCGCCCTTCAGCAGTTCCCGCACCTTGGCGCGGTGCTCGTCGGTGATACCCTCCAGCACGGCCAGCTCCAACTCGGGGTTGCCGCCTACAATGCCCAGGGTGGCGGCTACGTCGATACCCCGCAGGCCGCCGGAGTTGGGGACGGTGACGCCCATGACGTTTTTGACAATATTACCGCTGCAATGGACAGTGCAGTGCTCGGGCATCTCTCCCAGCAGCTGGCGGGCCTTGGCGGCGGCGTAGGCGATGGCAATGGGTTCGGTGCACCCAAGGGCCATGGACAGCTCCGAGCGCAGAATGGTCAAATGATTCTCATACAGTGCCTGATCCAAACAGATACACCCTTTCTTGTTGCTCGTTTTTCCAAAAGCGCAGGTTCTCACAGGGCTTTCTCGCGTAGGAGAAAGGATTCTTTCCCCATTATAGCCTGTCTTGTGGAAAGCCGCAAGGGGAAGAGAAGGGCCGGTTCACTTGCGAACCGGCCCTGGTAGAAATAGGACGAATTTAATTATTTCCGAATCACACTTCCCTGGTCTGAAGTGTTCAACGTAATGGTCCAACAGGGCAGCTCCAAACGGACGATGTCTTCGGGAGATACAGGCTCTGAGAAGTACCAAGTGCTTGTGGTGTGTCCGGTGCCGCCTGTGCCAACGCTTTTTTCAGCGGTTTCCGTATGTCCATCTGCAAATACGACATTCATATTATCCGTTTGGATAAAACTATCTGGGCCGCCCTCCAGAACGATGCCGATGGGGCTGATTTTCAGGGTGTGGAAATCGGAGTGATCGCCTGCGTCCAGGGAGACTGTTCTGGTTTCCAGAGGAGTGAGTGTGAAGGGAATCTCCCAAGTCCCGTAAATGGATTCCCGTCTGCCTCCATAATAAAAAGCAATCCCGTCAATACAGAGATTCCAGTCTCTCATCTGACTGTAATTCTCACCTGCCGCATGCAATTCGACCAATGCGGTGTGGGTATCTTCCTCATATCCAAGGAGTTTGGTCCCGGAGGTCATGCCTCGAATCTCAGTGCCTTCCTTTGGAGTGAGGAAATCGATTAAGATGTCACAGATGTTTTCCATGGGCTGCGTCCCGGTATGATCCTGCACTTCCAGGTAGATGCGGACGGTGTACTCGTCTGCCATAGCAGATAGCAGGCGGATTTCCACTCCCTGGTCCACGGCAGAAGCGTCTTCAAATGGCGTGGTATAGGCTTCGAAAAGACCCAGAGCCCGGCTAAGCTTTTCCCGCAGCGTGGGAGAGATAGCCAGAGCGGAGCCGGTCAGAATCAGCACAGCAGCCATAATGGCGATGATCCGCCGCCCCAGTCGTTTTTTGCTCCTGGCCTGGGCAGGCAGCTCCTCCAGGCGCTTCTCCAGCCGCTCCTCAAAGTCCTGGGGAATGGGGCAGACCTCTATCCCTGCACGCCCTTTCATTTGGGCGTCAAAGTCCTTCCAATCAAAATCCATATGCTTCCTCCTCGCGCAGCAGCGCTCTCAGACGTTCCCGCCCTCGGCTCAGCCGGGATTTTACCGTTCCCTGGGCAACCCCCAAAGTCTTGGCGATCTCCGCCACCGGCATGTCCTCATAATAGTAGAACATCACAGCCAGCCGCTGGTCCTCCGGAAGGCGCAAAACCGCATCCCACAGACCGGATGGCTCCGGGAGCGGCGCACTCCCTGCCGCCTGGCTCAGATCGTCCATATAGACCACCCGCTGCTGGCTTCGCCGCTGGCCATAGGCACAGTTGACGGTGATCTTCAGCAGCCAGCGCCGGGCGGCAGCCTGGTTTTTCAGTTTGGGAAGGGCCTGCCAGGCCAGCAAAACTGCCTCGCCTACCGCATCCTCCGCGTCGGCGTCGCAGTCCAGAATGGCACGGGCGGCGCGGAACATGGAATGGCTGTGTTCCCGTATCAGGGCGGCGAAACGCTGCCGGTTGTCCTGGTTGTTCTCCATGGGGTTCACCTCGTCTCTTGTTGTCCGGACGTCTTATAGATGCACGGGAAAGAGATTCGGTTCCATTTTATCAAATTTTTTTGTAGAAGTCTTATCTGAGCGCGCAGAGGCGAAGCTTTGCAGGAAGTTCTTTGCCAAGCTTTCTTTCAAGAAAGCGGGAAAAACAAAGCCGCCCCTAAGGGCGGCTTTGCTTTGAAAGTTTAAATAAACTTAGCGCAGGTTGAAGAAAGCCTTCATGCCGGGATACTGAGGATCTCGCCCAGCCTCCCATGGTGTGCTCAGGCACACCATGGGTACCCGCTGTTTTTATATGCTCGGGCGAAGTGAATTCGCCCTGCGCCAAGGTTTTGCCCCTTGGGCAAAACGCTTGTACGCGCCGTAAGGCGCGCCCCGCCCGTGGCGGGGACCCCGGAGGAGCTGGGCAAGAAAAAAGCAGGACCGCAAAAGCGGTCCTGCTTGTAGTTGGAAGGAATTACTTCAGGTTGAAGAAAGCCTTCATGCCGGGATACTGAGCGATCTCGCCCAGCTCCTCCTCGATGCGGAGCAGCTGGTTGTACTTGGCCACACGGTCAGTACGGCTGGGAGCGCCGGTCTTGATCTGGCCAGCGTTCAGAGCCACAGCGATGTCAGCAATGGTGGCGTCCTCGGTCTCGCCGGAACGGTGAGAGACGATGGCGGTGTAACCAGCGCGGTTGGCCATCTGGATGGCGTCCAGGGTCTCGGTCAGGGTGCCGATCTGGTTGACCTTGATCAGGATGGCGTTGCCAACCTTCTTCTCAATGCCGGTAGCCAGGCGCTCCACGTTGGTCACGAACAGGTCGTCGCCAACCAGCTGCACGCGGTCGCCGATGGCCTTGGTCAGCATAGCCCAGCCTTCCCAGTCGGTCTCGGCCATGCCGTCCTCCAGGGAGATGATGGGGTAGTTGTCGGCGAACTTCTTCCACATGTTGACCAGCTGCTGCTGAGTCAGCTTCTTGCCGGACTTGGGCTGGACGTAGCACTTCTGCTCGTCGTCCCACCACTCGGAGGAAGCAGCGTCGATGGCGATCTTGAAGTCCTCGCCGGGCTTGTAGCCGGCCTTCTCGATGGCCTCAACGATGACCTTCAGAGCGTCCTCGTCCTTCTTCAGGTTGGGAGCATAGCCGCCCTCGTCGCCAACACCGGCGGCGGGAGTGCCGTTCTCCTTCAGCACGGTCTTCAGGGTGTGGAAGACCTCAGCGCAGCGGCGCAGAGCCTCGCGGAAGGAAGGAGCGGAGACAGGCATGATCATGAACTCCTGGATCTCCACGTTGTTGGTGGCGTGAGCGCCGCCGTTGAGGATGTTCATCATGGGAACAGGCAGCTGCTTGGCGTTAACGCCGCCGATATAGTTGTACAGAGCCACGCCCAGGGACTCGGCAGCAGCCTTGGCGCAAGCCAGGGAAGCGCCCAGAATGGCGTTGGCGCCCAGACGGCTCTTGTTGGGGGTGCCGTCCAGCTCGATCATGGCCTTGTCGATGGCGACCTGGTCCAGAACGTTCATGCCGATCAGGCACTCAGCGATCTCGGTGTTCACGTTCTTCACAGCGTTCTCAACGCCCTTGCCCATGTAACGGCTCTTGTCGCCGTCACGCAGCTCGCAGGCCTCATAGATACCGGTGGAAGCGCCGGAGGGAACGGAGGCACGGCCCATGGTGCCGTCCTCCAGGTACACCTCGACCTCAACGGTGGGGTTGCCGCGGCTGTCCAGGATCTCACGGCCCAGGACGTCAACGATCTCGATCATCTGCTTCATGGGAATCAATCTCCTTTCCAAAATGCGGCGGAGCTTGTCCGCCAAGGGGAAAATGGATTATTAAAACGCGGGGCGTGTCCCCGCTTATAGGGGAACTAAGTTATCAGTTGAGAATCAGGGTCTCTCCGTCCATCTCCTTGGGCTTTTCCAGGGCCCAAACGGACCAGCCCGTTTGGGTTCCCATAAATTTTAAATGCTCGGGCGAAATGAATTCGCCCTCCGCCAAGGTTTTGCCCTTTAGGCAAAACGCTTGTACGGCGCAAGCGCCATCCCGCCGTTGGCGGGGACATGGGCCGGAAAAGCCCGGGTAATGTGACAGAAAAACCAGATTAAGCAATTAGTTGAGAATCAGGGTCTCTCCATCCATCTCCTTGGGCTTTTCCAGGCCCATGAGGTCCAGCATGGTGGGAGCGATGTCAGCCAGACGGCCGTCACGCAGCTTCACGCTGGCGCCCACGATATAGAAGGGAACCAGATTGGTGGTGTGAGCGGTGAAGGGATCGCCCTTCTCGTCCACCATGTGCTCGGCATTGCCGTGGTCGGCGGTGATGAGAGACACGCCGCCCATCTTGGAGGTGGCCTCCACAACCTTGCCCACGCACTCGTCCACAGTGGACACGGCCTTCAGAGCGGCCTCGTACACGCCGGTGTGGCCCACCATGTCGCAGTTGGCAAAGTTGAGGATGATCACGTCATAGTTGCCGCTCTCGATGCGGCGCACAGCCTCCTCAGTGACCGCATAAGCGGACATCTCAGGCTGCAGGTCGTAGGTAGCAACCTTGGGGGAGGGGATGAGCACCCGATCCTCGCCGGGGAACACCTGCTCCACGCCGCCGTTGAAGAAGAAGGTCACATGGGCGTACTTCTCAGTTTCGGCAATGCGCAGCTGGGTCATACCCTGCTTGGAGATATACTCGCCAAAAATGTTTTCCAGCTTCTGACGGGGATAAGCCACAGTGACGTTGGGCATGGTGGCGTCATACTCGGTGGTGCAGATAAAGTCCACAGAGAGGAAGCCGGTCTTGCGCTCTACGTCGGTGAAGTCCTCGTCCACGAAGCAGCGGGTGATCTCACGGGCGCGGTCAGGACGGAAGTTGAAGAAAATAATGGAGTCGTTGTCGTGGACCTTGGCGTCCTTGCAGCAGACCACAGGCTCCATGAACTCGTCGGTCACGCCGGCGTCATAGGAGGCCTGAACAGCCTGAGCAGCGTCCTCAACAACAGGGCCGATGCCGCAGGCCATCGCGTCGTAGGCCCGCTGCAGGCGGTCCCAGCGCTTGTCACGGTCCATGGCGTAGTAGCGGCCCATAACAGTGGCGATCTCACCGATGCCCAGCTCCTGGATCTTGGCCTGGAGCTGCTCCACGTAGCTCTTGCCGGAGCTGGGGGGCACGTCACGGCCGTCCAGGAAGCAGTGGACATAGACCTTCTTCAGACCCTGCTCCTTGGCCATCTTCAGCAGAGCGAACAGGTGAGTGATGTGGCTGTGAACACCGCCGTCAGACAGAAGGCCCATCAGGTGCAGGGAAGAACCCCACTCACGGCAGTTGTCCATGGCCTCCAGGAAGGCGCTGTTCTTGAAAAAGTCCCCGGTCTGAATGTCCCGGGTGATGCGGGGCAGGTCCTGGAAGACCACCCGGCCAGCGCCCATGTTGGTGTGGCCGACCTCGCTGTTGCCCATCTGGCCCTCAGGCAGACCCACGTCCAGGCCGGAGGCAGACAGCTTACAGCCGGGGCAGTCCCGGAAGATGTGGTCCAGATTGGGGGTGGAGGCGTTGGCCACCGCGTTGCCAGCGTCGGGGCTGGTGAGACCAAAGCCGTCCATAATGATCAAAGTGGTAGGAGTTTTCATGAAAAATGTTTCCTCAATTCTGATCAAAGTTGGAGCAGACAGCATGACAGGCATCCTGTCTGCTCCACACCGTAGTACTTACTCTTGATTAGCAGAGTTAATGATCTGCACGAAGTCAGCGGGCTTCAGGCTGGCGCCGCCGATCAGGCCGCCGTCCACGTCGGGCTGAGCCAGCAGCTCAGCGGCGTTCTTGGCGTTCATGGAACCACCGTACTGGATGGTGACAGAGCGGGCCACGTGAGCGCCGTACAGCTTGCGGATGACGGCACGGATGGCCTGGCAGACCTCGCCGGCCTGCTCGGCAGTGGCGGTCTTGCCGGTGCCGATAGCCCACAGGGGCTCGTAGGCGATGACCACGTGACGCATCTTGTCGGCGGGCACGCCGGCCAGAGCGCACTTGACCTGGTAAGCGATCAGCTCCATGGTCACACCCAGCTCACGCTGCTCCAGGCTCTCGCCCACGCAGATGATGGGGAACAGGCCGGCATTGATGGCGGCGTGGACCTTTTTGTTGACGGTGAAGTCGGTCTCGTTATAGTACTGGCGGCGCTCGGAGTGGCCGATGATGACGTACTTGGCGCCGGCCTCCTTGATCATCTCAGCGGTGATCTCACCGGTGTAAGCGCCGTGATCCTCATAGTGGCAGGTCTCAGCGCCGATGGCGATGTGGCAGTCCTTGAACAGGCGGACGGCGGACTGAATGTTGGTGGCGGGCACACACAGCACCACGTTGCACCACTTGCCGCGGGGCATGATGGGCTTGAGCTCCTCAGCAAAAGCCTTGGTCTGGGACAGGGTGTTGTTCATCTTCCAGTTGCCGGCGATGATAGTCTTACGGTAACGACGATTCATGTTCTTTTTCTTCCTTTCCTTTATACGGGTGCTGTGGGAGATGATATAGAACCGGACTGCCCGCCGCCCTGGCACACAGGCCGGGGCGGGGGAGTTCGGAATAATCAAACAAGACGAATAGAGAAATTAGGCATCCAGCAGGCAAGCCACGCCGGGCAGCTCCTTGCCCTCCATGAACTCCAGGCTGGCGCCGCCGCCGGTGGAGATGTGGGTCATCTTGTCGGCATAGCCCAGCTGCTGCACGGCAGCCGCGCTGTCGCCGCCGCCGATGATGGTGATGGCGTTGCTGTTGCTCAGGGCCTCGGCCACAGCCTGGGTGCCCTTAGCGAAGGCGGGGAACTCAAACACGCCCATGGGGCCGTTCCAGATCACGGTGCCGGCATCCTTCACGGCGTTGGAATAGGCCTCGATGGCCTTGGGGCCGATGTCCATACCCAGGCAGTCGTCGGGGATGTTCATGCTGTCTACCAGGATGGGCTCAGCGTCGGCGGAGAACTCTTTGGCGCAGATGGTGTCCTCAGGCAGCAGCAGCTTTACGCCCTTCTCCTGAGCCTTCTTCATCATGTCGTTGCAGTAGTCCAGCCAATCCTCTTCCAGCAGGGACTTGCCGATGGAGCCACCCTGAGCCTTCAGGAAGGTGTAGGTCATGCCGCCGCCGATGATGATGGTGTCGGCGATCTCCAGCAGGTTGTTGATGACGCCGATCTTGGAGGAGACCTTGCTGCCGCCCAGGATGGCAACCAGAGGACGCTTGGGGTTGGCCAGAGCGCCGCCGATGATCTCCAGCTCCTTCTGGATCAGGAAGCCGCTGACAGCGGGCAGGTAATCGGCAACGCCGGCGGTGGAGGCGTGAGCGCGGTGCACAGCGCCGAAGGCGTCGGACACATACACCTCAGCCATGGAAGCCATGGCCTTGGCCAGCTCGGGATCGTTCTTGGTCTCACCCTTCTCAAAGCGGGTGTTCTCCAGCAGCATGATCTGACCGGGCTTCAGAGCAGCGGCCTTGGCCTGGGCGTCGGGACCCACCACGTCGTCGGCCATGATGACCTCTTTGCCCAGCAGCTCGCTCAGACGCTTGGCCACGGGCTTCAGGCTCAGGGAGGGGACGACCTCACCCTTGGGCTTGCCCATGTGGGAGCAGGCGATCACAGCGGCATTCTGATCCAGCAGGTACTGGATGGTGGGCAGAGCGGCGCGGATACGCTTGTCATCGGTGATGACGCCGCTGCCGTCCTTGGCCATGGGCACGTTAAAGTCGCAGCGCAGCAGAACCTTCTTGCCGGCGACCTCGATGTCCTTGACAGTTTTCTTGTTGTAATTCATGGGAAAACGCTCCTCTCTTCGCAAATAAATGGAACAGGGAAAAACTTTCCGAAATCACCCGCGGCTCGGGGGACCGGCGCGGTGAGACTCGTCCAATGTTCAGCGTGCCCCGGACGGGAGGGAACCATCCCGCCCTCCTGCCATCTCACCCACGCCGGACAGTTGGGGGAACCCCTGCTGGCGCAGCGCCTCGTAGGCCAGAATGGCTACGGAGTTGGACAGGTTGAGGCTGCGGGCGTCCGCCCGCATGGGAATTCGGATACAGCGGTCATAGTGGGCCAGACGGAACTCCTCCGGCAGGCCTGCCGTCTCCTTGCCGAAAAACAGGTAGCAGTTGTCGCGGAACGTGGCTCCGGTATAGTCCTGCGGGGCCTTGGTGGTGGCCAGCCACAGGTCGGGGTTGGGGTTCTCAGCGAAGAAGTGCTCCAGGTTTCGGTATACACGCAGATCCACCATGGGCCAGTAGTCCAGCCCGGCCCGGCGCACCGCTTTTTCGCTGATGTCAAAGCCCAGAGGCTCAATGAGGTGCAGGCGGCTGCGGGTGGCGGCGCAGGTACGGGCAATGTTGCCGCAATTTTGGGGAATTTCAGGTTCAACCAAGACGATATTCAGCAACTTAGACCCTCCTCGCGTGTCGGGTATCATTGTATTCCAAATGGGCGAGAAATTCAACTATAAAATGGTCGAAAAATTACAAAAAAATTAAAAAACCGGGAGAAATCGCAGGGAAGGACAATGGTTTTGTGAAATTGGGAAATTCAAGGGGGGCGGAATGGGGGAGAATCGGGCATTGTGCCGAACTTTGGGGAAAAGAAGGGAAGGGTAAAAGACGGCGAAAGGACAGAAGAGTGGAGTAAAAGGGAAAAACGCAGAGAAATAACCGGACAATGACCGGGCTGAAAAAAAGAACGCTCCAAATTTTTCATTTGCTATGGTATAATATTCACAAAAAAGAAAGGAAGGATGGACTTATGCATCTGACATGGAATGGACACTCCTGTTTTACTCTGGAGACTCAGCAGGGCAAGCTGGTGCTGGACCCCTATCGGCCCGGCTCGGTGCCCGGGCTGCCCGACCTGAAGCTGGAGGCAGACGGCGTCTACTGCAGCCATCAGCACGACGACCACGCCGGCGCGGAGCTGGTGACCCTCTCCGGACGGGGCCACACCGTCCAGGTGGAGGAGATCGAGACCTACCACGACCCGGAGCAGGGGGCTCTGCGGGGCAAGAATACCATCCGTATCTTTACCGCCGAGGGCCTGCGGGTGGCCCATCTGGGCGACCTGGGCTGTGAGCTGACGACCGAGCAGGTTCAGCGCCTTGCCGGACTGGACGCCCTTCTCTTCCCAGTGGGCGGCTTTTACACCATTGACGCTCAGCAGGCCCGCAAGGTGGTGGAGCAGCTGAAGCCCCGGGTGGCCGTCCCTATGCACTACCGTGGGGAGAACTTCGGCTACGATGTCATTGGTCCGCTGGAGGACTATTTGGCCCTGTGCTCTGATGTGGTGCGCTATCCCAGCAACACCCTGGAACTCACTGCAGACACCCCCGCCCAGACGGCGGTGCTTACCTGCCCGGTGAAGTAAGAAAAAAGTGAAGCGCGGCGGCGTGACGAGTTTTTTCGTCACGCCGCCGCGTTTTTAGTCTGTCAGATGTTCCAGCAAAATATCCCGGTCGTTGGGGAGAATTCCCTCCGCCACCTGATCCAGCAGGCGGTTGAGAGCGCGGCCGATGGCCGGGCCGGACAGTCCCGCCGCCATAGCGTCCCGGCCGTTCACTGCCAGATCTTTTAACGTCAGGCAAGGAGCCTGGGCCAGAATGGTGCGGGCCAGGTCGGCGGCCTGGTCCAGCTCCGGACGGGGAGGCTGTCCGGGGAGACAGGAGGCAGCGTCCGCCTTCATAAGATCAATAAGCTGAAAAAAGAGCTCCGGTCCCAACCGACGCAGCCACCGGCCCACACAGGCCTGGGTAGGCTGGAGAGGCAGGTGGTGACGCTGCACCAGTGTGACCACCCGGTTTCGGGTGGCGCTGTCCAGGCGCAGCTGCCCGGCAATGTCCTCACACAGCCGGGCGCTCTCTTCTGCGTGGCCGTAGAAGTGTCCGGTGCCGCCCTCATCCATAAAAAAGGTGGCGGGCTTGCCCACATCGTGAAGGAGCGCCGCCAGCCGCAGGGCTGGCTCCGGCGGCACCTTTTCCACCGTTTTTACCAGATGGGTGTACACATCCCAGGCGTGGTGGGGATTTTTCTGGTCAAATCCCACCGTGGGGACCAGTTGGGGCACAATTTCACACACGGTCTGTGGAAAGTCCAGCAGGACCCGGCCAGCACCGGGACCGCAAAGCAGGCGGAGAAACTCCACGCCGATGCGCTCCCGGGCCACCATGGCCAGCCGCGGCGTCTCAGTCCGGATGGCCTGGGCGGTGTCCGGATGGATGGCAAAGTCCAGCTGAGCGGCCAGCCGAAGTCCCCGGAGGATGCGCAGAGCGTCCTCCTGAAAGCGGCGCTCCGGTTCCCCTACACAGCGGATGAGCCCGGCATCCAGGTCGGCCTGGCCGCCAAAGCGGTCTGCCAGCCCGTCCTCGTCCCAGGCCATGGCGTTGATGGTAAAGTCCCGCCGGGCCAAGTCCTCCGTCAGGCTGGTGGTGAAGGACACCTGGTCGGGGTGGCGGCCGTCGGAGTACGTCCCTTCCCGGCGGAAGGTGGTCACCTCCACCGGCAGTCCCTGACAAAGCACTGTCACCGTCCCGTGGCGCAGCCCGGTGGGTACGCAGGTGAGGTCGGCGCAGGCGGACATGATTTCCTGCGGTCGGGCGGAGGTGGCGGCGTCATAGTCGTGGGGCTCTTTCCCACGCAGAAAGTCCCGCACACAGCCGCCCACCAGTACAGCCTGATAGCCGGACGTCCGCAGGCGGGTGAGTACCTCCAGAGCTCTGGGGTCCCATTGGATCATCGTGGACCTCCTTTAATGGACCAACCGGGCGGCCACGGGCAGCAGCACCAGCAGACCTACCACGTTGGCGGCAGTGAACCACAGGAAGTAGGGCAGCGGCTTTGCCTCCCGCGAGCGCAGATAGAACTTCATGGAAATGAGGCTGGCCAGAGAGGCCACCGGGGTTCCCAGGCCGCCCACATCCACTCCGGCCAGCAGTCCCTTCCAGTCCTCGGTAAGGCCGGAGAGAAGTACGGCGGCGGGGACATTGCTGATGATCTGGCTGGCGGCAGCAGAGCACAGCAGGGGGCTGCGGGAGAGCAGACTGCCCAGACCGGCGCGCACGGCGGGCATCTGGCCCAGGTTGCCGCTGAAAATAAAGAAGCACACAAAGGTGAGCAGCAGCATGTAGTCCACCTGGCCCAGCAGCTGCCGCCGGGCCAGCAGCAGGGAGACGATCACAAGGACGGTGAGGATGCCGTAGGGCAGGATGCGGCACACCGACAGCAGGCACAGGCCAAACAGCACCAGGTAAAGAGCCAGATGTTTGGGACTGGTGAGGCGCACCTGCTCCGGAAAGGAGACGGAGATCCATCCCTTGCCGCCAAAGTACAGCCCTGCCGCCGCCAGGCCCACCAGACTGATGAGGGTCAGGGGCAGCAGCAGAGAGAGAAAATCGCCCATGGACAGGGAGAAATGGGCGTAGAGAAACAGGTTTTGCGGGTTGCCCACCGGGGTGGCCATGCTGCCCAGATTGGCGGCCACCGTCTGAAGGGAAATAATAGGAATAAGCAAATCCCGGCGGCCCACCATCTCCAGCACCAGAATGGCGAAGGGGACGAAAGTGATGAGGGCCACATCGTTGGTCACCAGCATGGAGCAGAAGAAGGGCAGCAGGATCAGGGTGAGAGAAATGAGCCGTACCGGCCGCTCTCCCGCCAGCAGCCGCTGGGCCAGCACCAAAAACAATCCGCACTCCTGAAGCCCCGCCACCACGGCCATCAGACAAAACAGCAGACACAGTACCCGCAGGTCGATATAGTCCACATAGGCGGCGGAGGGGGGGACAAAGAAGGCGGAGACCAGGGCACACACAAAGGAGATGGACAGCACCGGCTCACGCCGGATAAACTGCCACAGAGAATGGGTGGATGTCATACCAAGAGCCTCCCAAATGTTTTTACCACACAACACAACATATGCCTGCAATCGGGCGGGAAAATGCCCCCGAACCGCTGGGGTTCGGGGGCAGAGAAAGGTTTATTTTACGTACTGGATGCCGGAGCCCTGCTGGGCCTCCACATCACCGTACAGGCCCTCGGCCCACTCGTTGGTGGCCTCGGAAGCCAGGGCGTTCTTGGCGGTGACCTTCCAGGCGGGATCGTTCCAGCCCACGAAGTACATGATGTGCCAGCCCTGCGTGGAGCTGCCGGTGTTCTTCACCAGTCCGGTGTCACCAGGCTGACGGCTGCTGTCCAGGCACCAGTTGGTGAAATCCTCGATAAAGCCGTCATAGCGGGACACGCCGGTGTACAGACCGCCGCTGCTCTGAGAGCCGCGGTCGGCGGTGTTCTGGACCGCCATCACAGCGAAGGACTCCTCGTCAGCGCTGCCGGACTTCCAGCCGTCCAGCAGGCTCTGGGCCTTCTCCTCAGCCTGGGTGAACTGCTCGTCGGTGGGATTGGAGCCGGCGGAGACCAGGACGTGACGGACGTCGGCGGTAGCGGCCTCATCGCGGGTGCGGCTGTCGATCTGAACCACATAGTAGTTGAAGACGTAGCTGTCGCTCTGGTCGTTCTCCACGATGGTGGTCTCACCGGCCTGGCGGGCGGCGTCATAGAGCCACTCGGCATAGCTGCTGCTGGAGAAGGAGGAGCCCATCTGGCTCTGATGCACGGTGGAGGAATAGACCTTATCGGAGTACTCCTCAGCCAGGTCAGCGGCGTCGCTGCCGGCGGCCAGCTTGTTCTGGATCTCCTGAGCGGTAGCCTGGGCCTGAGCCTTGGCGGTATCAAAGGCGGCCTGCTTCTCCTCGTCGGTCAGGTCCACAGAATTGCCCTCTTCGTCGGTGGTGGTGGTCTCAATGGAGGCCTGAACAGTGAAGACAGAGTAATTAAAGGTGTCCAGGTTGTTCTTGTTCTCCTGATAGTAGGCCTCCAGCTCCTCGTCGGAGTAGGTCAGGTTATCCTGGTGATCCTGCTGATAGTAGGTGGCGATGGTCTGAGCGGTGAGGATCTCCTTGTAGAGTTTCTCAGTCATGTAGGAGCCAAAGTTGGTGCGCAGATAGTGCTCCAGGCTGGAATAGCCGCTGGCACGTACGGACTGAGCGGTCTGCTCTATGCTGGCATCAACATAGGCCTGGCCAGCGGCGGGCAGAGTGTAGCCCTCCTTCTCGGCGGCGTGGTTGAGCATGGTGACCTGAGTCAGACTGGTCAGGCCCTGATCCAGGAAGTAGTCATACCAAGTGGTGCCGGACTCCTCGTCCTTGACCTGGTCCTTGGGGTCCACGCTGGAGTCAAAACCGGTGTTCATGCCCATCTGAGCATAGTACAGGGTCTCAGTCATGGCGTTGTGGTAATAATACTGAACGACAGCGGGAGTAAAGTCCTCGCCGTCAATGGTCACAGCGGTGGTCCGCTTCTGGAAAAAGCCGCTGTCCCACACCAGCAGGGCGATGGCCAAAACGGCGATGACAACGCCGACCACGCCATAGACCACGTGCATGCGGCTGCTTTTTTCCTCCGCTTTGTTGTTGCGCCGCTGGGCATAAGTCGAGCCCTGGCGGGTCTTCTTTTCTCTGGATGCACTCACAGTTGATTCCGTCCTCTCGTTGTTGAAAAGTCACCCGGCTCAGCCGGGCGGAAGAAGATTCCGCATTATTATATAAAAAACTTCCATGGGATTCAAGGGGCAAAAGAGACAAGAAGGGAAGGTTTTACAGAATGTTCATGGAAAAAGTGAAGGTTATTTGAAAAGAAAACGAAAAAAAGACCGCGGCATAAGCCGCGGCCCAGTTCCAAATGAGCTTTATATACCCCGCTCTGGCCGTGTGAACCCGTTTAAAACCTGCACGAAATGGCAGGTGGGTCGCCTCCACGACGCTTATCTGCTTCCAACTTCCAGCCGACCTCGATGGGGGCTGGGAGGCCTGCAAGCCACGCCGTGAGGTGGGCGTCCCGTTTAAAAAATGTGGGTTTAAAAGAGCCCATCACGCACCGAGCAGGAAAACTCACCTGAGTCTGCGATTTAATTTTCCTCTTCTTCCTCGAAGAAGCGTTCCATAAAGAGATTGTAGGCGGTTTCCACCTCTTCGTCATTGTCCAGGGTGGAGAGCAGCTCTTCGCCGTTTTCCTCCACGACCTTCATAATGACCAGGCCGTACTCCTCGTCATCCGCGTCCACATCCACCGGCTCGCCGGTCTCTTCATCCTCAGCGACTGCGGGAAACAGGGCGTGGTAGGTGATGCCGTTATGTTCCAGTGTATCCACCAGTTCCAGCTCAAATTCATTGCCGTCCTCGTCGGTCACGGTGATGAAATCAGGGCCGAATTCTTCGCTCATAGGGGAGATCCCTCCTGCTTATGTACTGACCATATTGTACCCTGTGTGCGGAAAAAATGCAAGTAGGGAGCGAGGTAAATTTTTACCGGCCGTTGCGCAAAAGAAATCCTGGGATAGACAAATGGGGATAATATGGTATAATATATACTGATTTTTTGCCGTCATGCTTCTGTTTAAAGGGTGCATCGCCAAAGAAATGCGCCGGCAGAGGCGGCAGGGCAAAAGGGGCGCTGGCCGCGGGAGCGGAGCGCCGGACATGCGAAACAACTGCGCCAAAGCGCATGGCAGCCTGGCACTTGTTCCGGTGCTCAGGGCGGGCCGGTGCGCTGCGCGCCTGCCAGTTCGGAGGTATTTGCTGTGTCTGAACAAAATTATTCTTCCCATTCCAGACGAGAAGGTGCTCGTTCCAGCCAGAACGGGGACCAGCCTGCGCGCCGCCGTAAAAAGAGCAAAAAGAAAAAGGGCGGCGTGATGCGGATCATCGGCACGCTGTTGCTGATTTTCCTGACCACCAGCGCTTTCCTGGCCTGCTTTGCGGCAGTGTATATTGTCAACGTGATTCTCCCTCAGGCCAACATGGATCTCTCCAGCTTCAATGTGGACGAGAACAGTGTGATGTACTATCAGGACAAGAGTACCGGAGAGTATAAAGAACTGCGCCAGGTACTCAGCGTCACCAACTCCCAGTGGGTGGACTATGAGGATATGCCCCAGTACCTCAAGGACGCCGCCGTGGCCATCGAGGACCGCCGGTTCTGGAAGCACAACGGCGTGGACTGGTGGCGTACCACCCAGGCGGTGGTGAGCATGTTTACCGGCGGCGATATCCAGGGCGGCTCCACCATCACCCAGCAGCTCATTAAAAACCTGACCGATTATAATGAGACCACCGTCAAGCGAAAGGTCACCGAGATCTTCCGCGCCCTGTATGTAGACTCCCACTATGAAAAAGAGGATATTCTGGAGCTATACCTCAACGTGATCCCTCTGGGCAGCGGCTGTGAGGGCGTGGGCGCAGCGGCCGAAAAGTACTTCGGCAAGTCGGTGTCCGATCTGACCCTGGCCGAGTGTGCCAGCCTCATCGGCATCACCAACAACCCCTCCAAGTATGGTCCTTATTCCACCGCCCAGGTGGAAAACAGCAATGGCGAGATGTGGAGTGCGGTGCAGTGGAACAAGTACCGCCAGGAGGTCATTCTGGGCCAGATGCTGGAACAGGGCAAGATCTCTCAGGAGGAGTACGACGAGGCGGTGGCCCAGGAGCTGGTCTTTGTGGGCAGCAATTCCGAGTCCGGCCAGAGCACCTCGGATATCTACTCCTGGTATGAGGAGCAGGTCATCACCGATGTGATGAACGACCTGAAGGAGGAGTACGGCTACTCCAGCCAGTATGTCAGCCAGATGCTCTCCAACGGCGGCCTGCGCATCTACACCTGTGTGGACCCCCAGGTCCAGGCGGCGGCGGAGGCCATCTACTATGACCGCTCCAACCTGAACTACACCTCTTCCAAAACAGGTCAGCAGCTCCAGTCGGCCATTACCATCATTGATAACTCCACTGGCGACATTGCCGGTCTGGTGGGCCGTATCGGAGAAAAGACCATCAACCGCGGCACCAACCTGGCCACCGGCGCTCTGCGCCAGCCCGGTTCTTCCATCAAACCTTTGACCGCTTATGCTCCCGCCATGGAGATGGGACTGCTCAGCCCCATTTCGGTGCTGCCCGACTACCCCTATCAGGTGCTGGACGGCAAAGCCTGGCCGGTGAACGTAGACGGACGCTACCGTGGCCAGGTGACCGTAACCGAGGCGCTGCAGTGGTCCTACAACACCGTGGCCGTGCGGACCATAGCGATGGTCACCCCGGCCAAGTCCTATGAATTTGCCACCCAGCACTTCCATCTGAACCTGGAGAGCGGCCGGATGGTCAATGGACAGATGCAAAGCGACATTAACCTGGCTCCTCTGGCCATGGGCGGTCTGACCGACGGCGTCACCACCCGGCAGATGGCCAACGCCTTTGCCGTGTTCCCCGAGAACGGCATCTACCGGGAGGCCCGCACCTACACCAAGGTGGAGGACAGCGACGGCAATGTGATCCTGGACAACAGCCGGGAGGACGAGACTGCCATCAAGGAGTCCACAGCCTATTATATGAACACCATGCTGCAGAATGTGGTGCAGAACGGCGGCGGTACCGAGGCCCGTATCAGCGGCATGTCCGTTGCCGGTAAGACGGGTACCACCGACAGTAAGTTTGACCGTTGGTTCGTAGGTTACACCCCCTACTACACCGCTGCGGTGTGGGTGGGCTATGAGTACAACGAGCGTGTGCCCGCTTCGGGCAACCCGGCGGCCCAGCTGTGGAAAAAGGTCATGTCTCCCATCCATGACGGGCTGGAAAACACCGGATTCAGCAAGCCCAGCGGCCTGGTGCAGGTCTCTTATTGTAAGGACTGCGGCGGCCTGGCCACCGCTGCCTGTCAGGCCGATCCCCGGGGATCCCGGGTGGCCACAGGCTATGTGATGCCTGAGGACGCGCCTTCCACGTCGTGTTCCTGCCACTCTCTGGAGGAGGGTTCCAACTCTCTGGTCCGGGTCTGCGTGGATGATCCGGTGCTGGATGAGAACGGAGAGTTTACCGGCAGCTACCATCTGGCCGGTCCCTACTGTCCCGAGATCAGCATCCGCACCTATGCCTACCTCAACCTGGATCGGGAGAGCGTGGGCGGCGCCTGGGCGGAAGACAGCCAGTATTTCTACTCCAACTTGCCTAACGTAGGCGTGTGTACCGTCCACACCGGCGAGGCAGTGGTGCCTCCGGAAGGAGGAGAAACCACCGATCCCGATGATCCTTCCAACCCTGAGAACCCGGAGAACCCCGACGGCGGGGAGGAACCGACCGATCCGGAGGGCGGCTCTCAGGAGGGCGGCGGAGGAGAAACCAGCCAGCCGGAGAACGTAACCAACTCCGTAAGATAGTGATCACCACCGAGGAGAGGGCCGCCGCAGGCGGCCCTTCTCTTTGCGTCAGTGCATGGCCACCCGAAAAATTGTGGAAAATGACGAATAACAGCAGGGTGGACCGGTGAAAAATTGACCGGTTGATTGACCGCCTGCCCATTGCATCCCGGACTTTGGTGTGCTAAAATAGACCACATCGCAAGTACAAATGACCATGACACACGGACAACGGGACGGAGGAACAGAAGGTGAATCAATCCGAGGGCTATTTTATCGTTCAGGCGTCTTCCATGCCGGAGATCTTCCGCAAGGTGGCTCAGGCCAAGCGGCTGCTGGAGACCGGGGAGGAGACCACAGTGAACGGCGCGGCGCATGCCGTAGGCATCAGCCGCAGCGCCTTTTACAAATACAAAGACGCGGTACGGCCATTTCAGGATATGCTCCATGGACGGATCGTCACGTTCCAGACCATGCTGCGGGATGAGCCGGGGGTACTCTCAGGACTGCTCAACGTACTGGCCGGCACAGGGATGAATATTCTGACCATCAATCAGAATATCCCCGTCAACGGCTGTGCTGTGGTGACCATTACGGCTGAGACCTCTCAGATGCACCTGAGCCTGGAGGATATGCTCCAGGCCGCCGCGGACAGCACCGGCGTGATCCGCTGTGAGGTTCTGGCCGGTTAAGAAAGAAACTCTGTGTTTTTTATGAGGTGAGTTGGAATGACAAAGGTAGCGATTCTAGGCTTCGGCACCGTCGGTTCCGGCGTGGCCGAGGTGCTCAGTAAGAACAGCCAGGGCATTGCCCGGCGCTCCGGCGGCGAGATCCAGGTCAAATACATCCTGGACGTGCGGGATTTCCCCGACAGCCCCTTTAAGGACTGCTTCGTGAAGGACTTTTCCATCATTGAGAACGACCCCGAGGTGGAAGTGGTGGTGGAGACCATCGGCGGAGCCAAGGTGGCTCTGGAGTTCACCACCCGCGCCCTGAAGGCGGGCAAGAGCGTGGTCTCCTCCAACAAGGAGCTGGTGGCCACCCACGGCTACGAGCTGCTGCAGCTGGCCAAGGCCAACGGAGTCAGCTATCTCTTTGAGGCCAGCGTGGGCGGTGGTATCCCCATCCTGCGCCCCCTGACCAACTGCCTGTCTGCCAACGAGGTGGAGCAGATCACCGGCATCCTCAATGGCACCACCAACTATATCCTCACCCGCATGATCAAGGCGGGTCTCACCTTTGAGCAGGCACTCAAGGAGGCCCAGGACAACGGCTATGCCGAGAAGGACCCCACCGCCGACGTGGACGGTCACGACGCCTGCCGCAAGATCTGCATCCTGTCCGCTCTGGCCTGCGGCCAGCACGTCTACCCCCAGCAGGTGCCCACCCAGGGCATCCGGGAGGTGACCCTGGCTGACGTGGCTTACGCTGATTCCTGCGGCTATAAGATCAAGCTTCTGGGCCGCTGCCTGCGGGAGCCTGAGGGCAAGGTGTGTGCCTTTGTGGCCCCCCACCTGGTCTCCTGTGAGAATCCTCTGGCCGGCGTGGAGGACGTGTTCAACGCCATCGCCGTCACCGGCAACGCCGTGGGCGACGTGATGTTCTACGGCCGCGGCGCCGGCAAGCTGCCCACCGCCTCCGCTGTGGTGGCCGACGTCATCGACATTGCCCGGGACCCCAAGCGGGACCGCGGCAACCAGTGGGGTCCCGGCAGCGAGGACCTGGTGGTCTCCAGCGATTCGCTGACCTCCCGGTGGTATGTCCGGGCCAACCTCTCCATGGACCAGGCCCGTCTGGCCTGCGGAGAGATCCTGCCTCTGGCCCGCAGCGGCGCCCCCGCTCAGGAGGCCGCATTCCTCACCCAGCCCATGACCTATCCTCAGCTCATGGATCGTCTGGCGGGGGTGGAGACCTGCTCGGTGTTCCGCGTACTGTAAGCGTGCGCATAGAATACAGGGCAGTCCTGTGATTTCATCAACCTTGGAGGGATAGAATATATGGCACTGATTGTACAAAAATTTGGCGGCAGCTCCGTCGCCAACGCGGACCGGGTGCGCAACGTCGCCCGGATCATCACCGAGACCTACCGCAAGGGCCACAGCGTAGTGGTGGTGCTCTCTGCCCAGGGCGACACCACCGACGATCTTATCGAGAAGGCCCAGGAGATCAACCGTCACCCGTCCAAGCGGGAGATGGATATGCTCCTGTCCTCCGGCGAGCAGATCTCCATCGCTTTGTGCGCCATGGCCATCGAGGCCATGGGCTACCAGGTCATCTCTCTCACCGGCTGGCAGGCCGGTGTGAACACCGACTCGGCTTACAGCAGCGCCCGGATCAAGCGCATCCAGACCGAGCGCATCCAGAATGAGCTGGACAAGAAGAAGATCGTTCTGGTGGCTGGATTCCAGGGCATCAACAAGTACGGCGACATCACCACTCTGGGCCGCGGCGGCTCTGATACCTCCGCTGTGGCGCTGGCTGCCGCCCTCCATGCCGACCTGTGCCAGATCTACACCGACGTGGACGGCGTGTACACCGCCGATCCCCGCCTGGTCAAGGGCGCCAAGAAGCTGGAGGAGATCACCTTTGATGAGATGCTGGAGCTGGCCAGCCTGGGCGCCCAGGTGCTTCACAACCGCTCTGTGGAGATGGCCAAGCGCTATAACGTCAATCTGGAGGTTCTCTCCAGTCTCACGGGAAATCCCGGTACAAAAGTCAAGGAGGTTGTCAAAACCATGGAAAAGACTCACGTCAGCGGCGTTGCGAAGGATAAGAATGTGGCCCGCCTGGCCCTCATCGGCCTGGCTGACGAGCCTGGCATCGCCTTTAAGATCTTCTCTCTGCTGGCTAAGAAGAACATCAACGTAGACATCATTCTCCAGTCCATCGGCCGGGATGAGAGCAAGGACATCAGCTTCACCGTGGCCCGCGGCGACAGCGAGGAGGCCCAGAAGATCCTGGAGGAGAACAAGGATTACATCGGCTTTAAGGCCATTGAAGTCAACAACCAGGTGGCTAAGGTGTCCATCGTGGGCGCCGGCATGGTGAACAACGCCGGCGTGGCCTGCAAGATGTTTGAGGCCCTCTCCTCTGCCGGAGTCAACATTAACATGATCTCCACCAGCGAGATCAAGGTCTCCGTCCTGGTGGATGAGCGGGAGGCTGACCGGGCTGTTCAGGCCATCCACGACCGCTTCTTCAACGAGTTCGGAAGCGCCAACTGATCCAAAAACAGGTCTATATTGAATTTTCGGGATGGGAAACTGTGGAAGTGCATAGTTTCCCATCCTGTTTTCAAGAAAAATGGGGCGGATTCTTTAAAAAATCAATTTTTTTGCCGAAAGTGCGGAATCCAAGCGTTTTTTTCCTTTTTTTGTGTTGCAAAAAATAAGGACTTCTGGTAAAATAATAAATCGACTGGATAACTAACGTGCATTATGGAAAGCAAGGCAACTTGCTTTCTTTGGATTAAGGGCACTTTGCCCTGTTAGGCAAGGAGAATCAAAACACATGGATAGAAATGAGAGAGAGGCCCGCCGCCACCAGGAGGACCGAGCTCTGAATAAGGCTCTGATCTGGGTGGGCGTGGCCATCGTTCTGGAATTTTTGCTGGTACTGGTAAATCGTTACTACATTAACTACAATACGAGTACTGAGTCCATCAATCGGGTTTTGGCGATTCAGGCCGCACTGGTCGGTCTGCGGTGGGCCAGCCTGGCTGCTTTGGTTGTCTGTGTGGTTTGGATGCTGGTTCAGCTGTCCAAGAACGGAAATGCGGTGCTGCCCGGTGTGCTGGCCATTGCGGCCGGCGGGCTGTTGCTGTGCAGCCATGTGATCCTGAACTTCCGGGACGCCGGTCTGCGGATGATGTTCTGGATGGTTCCTGCCTGGGCTGCTCTGGCTCTGGTGTATTATCTCTATCAGCGTGAATTCTTCTTCTCCGCTGTGATCAGCGGTCTGGGACTGCTGGGCCTGTGGTTTGTGCGCCACGCCAGCCCTCTGGGCCTGTACACCATCCTGGTGGTGGTCGTGCTGGTGCTGCTGACTCTGGGTCTGTTTTTGCTCAAGAAGAAGGACGGCCTGTTCCAGCTGGGTAAGGGCAAAGCCCGTCTGCTCCCCGCTGAGGCCAACTACTCCCTGATTTTCCTCAGCTTTGTGGTCAGCCTGGTGGTGATCGCGCTGGCCGCCTTTGTGGGCGGTTCTATGGCTTACTACCTGCTGTACGCCATGGTGGCCTGGCTGTTTGCTCTGCTGGTGTATTACACCGTCAAGATGATTTAAAATGAAAAAAGCTGTCCCCCCAACGGGGGACAGCTTTTTTGCGCTCTTTTTTACCCTTCCAGGGCGCGGATGCGGGGGACCACAGTCTTGCGGTAGAGGGGGATGGCGATGGCCAGGGTGAGCAGCTCAGCGAGAAGGAAGCACAGCCACACCAGTTCCGGCTTCACACGGATCAGAAGCAGGGCGATGGGGAGCAGGAAAATGATCTGGCGCAGCAGGGAGACCAGCAGCGAGCAGCTGCTGCGGTCCAGGGACTGGAAAGCGGCGGAGAGAACAATGCTCACGGAGGCCACGGCGAAAGCCAGGGCGGTCATCCGCAGGGCGGGTACGCCCATAATAATGGCCTCCTCCGGCGCCTGAAAGCACCAGCGCAGCAGAGGGGAAGCGGCCAGCGAAAGGATTGCCGTACCGGCCAGACCGGTGCACACCCCCAGCTGGAGGCCAAACCGGATGGATTGGGAGATGCGGGGGGCGTTTTTCGCGCCGTAGTTGTAGCTGATGATGGGGATGAGGCCGCTGTTCACGCCAAAGATGGGCATGAATACAAAGGACTGGATCTTGAAATAGACCCCCAGGACGAATACCCCGGTCTCCGACCACAGGTTCATGATCTGATTGAGTCCCAGAGTCATAAAGCTGGAGGGAGACTGCATGACGATGGCTGGGGCGGCAATGCGGAGGATCTCACCGGTAAGCGGGGAAGAGAAGTGGAAACGGCGGGGAGAGATGGGAAAGCTGTGGCGAAGGCGCCACAGAAGAAAAAAGCCGATGCAGGCGCCGGAAATCTGTCCGATCACGGTGGCCACCGCGGCGCCTACCACACCCATATCAAAGATAAAGATGAAGATGGGGTCCAGCACGATGTTCAGCAGCGCGCCCGAGCCCTGAACGATCATAAATCCAGCGGGGTGGCCGGTGGACTGGAGAATACGTTCACAGAGAAACTGCATGCAAAGGCCGATGGACAGTCCGCAGCAGATGGTGAGATAGGCAATGCCCGACTGAACCACCACCGGATTGTCCGAGCAGCTTTGGAAGAAGGGAGTACAGCCTACCAGGGCAAAGATAAGAGCCAGCAGCCAGACCGCGCCGTAGAGCAAAAAGCCGTGGCAGGCCGCATTTACTGCATCCTCCAGGCGGCCTTCTCCCAGGCGCTTGGCCAGAATGGCGTTGAATCCCACTCCCAGGCCGGCGCAGAAGGCTACGATCATCAGCTGCACCGGATAGGCGTAGGACAGAGCCAGAAAGTCCAGATCGCTGACCTGAGCCACATAGATGCTGTCCACCAGGTTGTAGATGGCACCCATGAGCATGGAGAGCATGATGGGCGAGGACATGGTAAGCACCAGCTTCCGCACCGGCATGGTGCCCAGGATGTTGTTGTGTTGTTCCATGAGATCTCGTTCCTTTCTTTTGAATAAAAAAACACGAGCTCCCCCCTGGGAGCCCGTGTTACCAACTGAAATATCCATCCGTGGGGATCGACGGGCCCGTGGGCACGGATGGCGCTGTCTTGTGCCTCAGTATATCAGAATACCACTGGACCGTCAAGGGCGTGAGAGGGCTTCTCAGGGCCGAAGAGAGGCAAAAAAACGGCAGACCGCTTGCGGTCTGCCGTTTTGAAGCTGAAATACAAATCAAGCGTGGGCGCCGGCGTGGGTAAGGGTGCGGCTGCCCTCCTGGGCGGCGGCACGGGGCGCGGCGCTCTCCTGGTGGGAGAGGCCCTTGGCGTTGGCCAGCATGAGCTTGATACGGTTTTCCTGGTTGATCTTGGTTGCGCTGGGATCGTAGTCGATGGCCACGATGTTGCTGGTGGGGTAGTCGTCCTTCAGCTTACGGATCATGCCCTTGCCCACGATGTGGTTGGGCAGGCAGCCGAAGGGCTGGGTGCAGACGATGTTGTTGGTGCCGGAGTGGATGAGCTCCAGCATCTCGGCGGTGAGCAGCCAGCCCTCGCCCATCTTGTTGCCGTCGCCCAGGTAGCCGTGGACCAGCTTGTGCAGATCCTGGAAGGTGCCGGGGGCGCGGAAGCGGTGGGAGTTCTCCAGAGCCTGGATCATATCCTTCTGGCAGCCCTCAATGTAGGACATAAAGACCTTGCAGGCCGCCTTCTTGATCCACTTGCCGCCGTACAGATCCACGTCGGAAACCCGGTTGTAGATCTTGAAGATGATGAAGTCGGTGAGGCCGGGCACCACAGGCTCCACGCCCTCGCTGAGCAGGAACTTCTCCAGGTTGTTGTTGCCCAGGGGGGCGAACTTTACGTAGATCTCGCCCACGATGCCTACCCGGATCTTAGGCTCGCCCTGAACGGGGATGGAGGCAAAGTCATCGCAAATCTCGGCAAAAATCTTGCGCATCTGGGCGCGGCTCATGCCCTTGCCCTGCTCAAAACCGGATACTAGCTGGTGGGACCAGGCATCGATCATAGCATCGGTCTCGCCGGCATTGACCTCGTAGGGGCGCACCTGGTTGGCCACGTTGACGATGATGTCGCCGTACATCATGGCGTACACTGCCTTGCGGATAAAGGGCAGGGTCAGGTTGAAGCCGGGGTTCTTCTCCAGGCCGGACAGGTTGACGGACACCACGGGGATGTAAGCCATGTCGGCCTTCTCCAGGGCCTTGCGCAACAGGTGGATGTAGTTGCTGGCCCGGCAGCCGCCGCCGGTCTGGGTGATGAGCAGGCCCACCTTGTGGGGGTCGTAGCCGCCGTGCTTCACCGCGTCGATGAGCTGGCCGATGACCAGCAGGGCGGGGTAGCAGGTGTCGTTGTGGACGTACTTGAGACCCTCGTCCACGATCCCGCGGTGGTTGGTGGTGAGCATATCCACCTTGTAGCCCTGATTCTGCAGGAGCTTTTGCATCATGCCAAAGTGGACGGGGAGCATCTGGGGCATCAGAAGGGTGTACTCCTCCTTCATCTCCTTCGTAAAGAGCAGACGGCCGGTTTCATCATACACAAGCTTAGCCATAGAGATGTTTCCTTTCTACATGAAAACGTATTTTACGTTGAAACAGTGGGGTTACTGGGCCTTGCGGGCCTCAATGGCGGCCATCAGGGACCGGATACGGATCTTGACCGCGCCCAGATTGCTGATGTCGTCGATCTTCAGCTGGGTGTAGAGCTTGCCGCCCTGCTCCAGAATGGAGCGCATCTCATCGCCGGTGATGGCGTCGATGCCGCAGCCGAAGGAGACCAGCTGAATAAGCTCCATGTCCTCTTGCGTGCACACGTACCGGGCCGCATTGTACATACGGGCGTGGTAGGTCCACTGGTTGAGCACATGGCGGGGAGCCTTATCCTCCAGGTAGGCCACTGCATCCTCAGTGATAAGGATGAAGCCGAAGGAGGTAATCAGGTCATTGATGCCGTGGTTGATCTCCGGGTCCATGTGGTAGGGCCGTCCGGCCACCACCAGGATGGGCCGGTTCTCAGCCCGGGCCTGCTCGATGTAGGCGCGGCCGGTGGCGCGGAGATCTTCTTTGTAGGCGTCGTAGGCGGCGTAGGCAGCCTTAGCGGCGGCTACGGTCTCCCGCTTGGGCACCTGGAACTCGTTGAAGAACCACTCACTGGCCTTGCGCTCAAAGTCCTTGGGACGGTGCAGGCCAAAGTAGGGGTTTAAGTAGCGCACCTTTTTCAGGCTGGGCACGTTGGCGGCCAGCAGCTCGGGGTAGTAGGCCACCACGGGACAGTTGTAGTTGTTGTCGCTGACGCCCTCGTTGAAGTTGTAGGGCATGCAGGGATAGAAGATGGCGTCCACACCCGCCTCCACCAGGGCCTCCACATGGCCGTGGAGGAGCTTTGCGGGATAGCACACGGTGTCGGAGGGAATGGTGCGCTGGCCCTTCAAATAGAGCTTGCGGGAGGACTCGGGGGAGAGGACCACCTCAAAGTTCAGGCGGGTAAACAGCTCAAACCAGAAGGGCAGGTTCTCGTACATGTTCAGGCCGAAGGGAATGCCGATCTTGCCCCGGGAGCCGTCTCCCTGACCCTTGCCGTGGAGGGCACGGAGCTTCCCGTATTTGTAGCGCATCAGGTCGGGCAGGTGGCTGGGTTCCTCGCCCAGGGGACGGGAACAGCGGTTGCCCGAGACAAAGCGCCGCCCACCGTCAAAGGTGTTGATGGTGAGGGAGCAGTGGTTGGTGCACAGGCCGCAGGTGGCGGGCTTGGCCACGTGGGTAAACTTTTCCAGAGCCTTGGCATTGAGAATGCCGCTCTTTTCCAGATGCAGGTCCCGGGCGGCCAGAGCGGCGCCGAAGGCGCCCATGATGCCCGAGATGGTGGGGCGGGTCACATCCCGGCCCAGCTCCTGCTCAAAGGCCCGGAGCACCGCGTCGTTGTGGAAGGTGCCGCCCTGGACCACGATGTGCTTGCCCAGGTCATCGGCACTGGCAGCCCGGATGACCTTGTAAATGGCGTTCTTGACGATGGAGATGGACAGGCCTGCAGAGATGTCCTCCACGCTGGCACCGTCCTTCTGGGCCTGCTTGACACTGGAGTTCATAAACACGGTGCAGCGGCTGCCCAGGTTTACCGGGTGCTGGGCAAACAGGCCCAGCTTGGCAAAGTCGGCGATGGAGTAGCCCAGGGCCTTGGCGAAGGTCTCAATAAAGGAGCCGCAGCCGGAGGAGCAGGCCTCGTTGAGCATGATGGAGTCCACCGCGCCGTTGCGGATCTTAAAGCACTTCATGTCCTGGCCGCCGATGTCGATGATGAAGTCCACGTCGGGGTTGAAGTGGGCGGCGGCTTTGTAGTGGGCCACCGTCTCCACCAGGCCAAGGTCACAGTTGAAGGCATTTTTGATGAGGTCCTCGCCGTAGCCGGTGACGGCCGCGCCCTTGATCTCAATGCGGTCGCCGCACAGCTGGTAGATCTGCTTCAGTTGGGGAAGAACGACCGAGACGGGATTGCCCTGGTTGGACTGATAGTAGGTGTACAGCAAGCCGCCGTCCTCAGTGATGAGGGCCAGCTTGGTGGTGGTGGAGCCTGCGTCAATGCCCAGCCAGGCGGGACCTTCATAGGTCTTGATATCCACCTCGGGGGGGCGCTTGGCGTTGTGCCGGGCGCAGAAGGCACCGTACTCGGTCACGTCCTGGAACAGGGGGGGCATGGTGTCCACCAAAGTGGTGGTGTCCACGCTCTCCTCCAGCTTTTTCAGGGCGTCCTCAAAGAGAATAGGCTCATAGTCGGTAGCGCACAGGGCCGCGCCCATGGCGGCAAAGCAGTCGCCGTCCTCGGGGAAGATGGCGTGCGCCTCGTCCAACTTCAGAGTATCCACAAAGCGCTGCCGCAGTCCCATGAGGAAGTGGAGGGGGCCGCCCAGGAAGACGATCTTGCCCTTGAGCTCCCGGCCCTGGGTCAGGCCGGCCACGGTCTGGTCCACCACCGCCTGGAAGATGGAGGCGGCCACGTCCTCTTTCCGGCCGCCCTGGTTCAGGATGGGCTGGATATCGCTCTTGGCGAATACGCCGCAGCGGGAGGCGATGGGGTAGATCTTCTCGTGTTTCAGAGACAGCTCATCCAGCTCGTTCACCGTGACGTTCATCAGGGTGGCCATCTGGTCGATGAAGGCGCCGGTGCCGCCGGCGCAGGAGCCGTTCATTCGTTCCTCCAGCGCTCCGCCGAAGAAGATGATCTTGGCATCCTCGCCGCCCAGCTCAATGACAGCGTCGGTGTCGGGAATATATGTATTGACGGCGGCGGCGGTGGCGTAGACCTCCTGGACAAAGTCGATGCCCGAGGCGTTGGCCACGCCCAAGCCGGCCGAGCCGGTGATGACCAGCTTTACCTGCTTGCCCTGGAGCATCTCCTGGATGGAGTGTAAGGTCTCGCAGGCACGCTCACGGGTCTTGGAGTAGTGCCGCTCGTAGGAGCGGAACAGCAGCTTATTTTGTTCATCCAGCACCACCACTTTGACCGTGGTGGAGCCGATGTCGATTCCGATGCGCAGACTCATATGAAAAAAGCTCCTGACATGCATTCTAAATTCTAAATTGAACCGATTTCGATCGTTACTTATGATACTTCCCCAAGGGGGAAAAAACAACGATTTTAACGCTTTCTTAACGCGCGGAAAGGGAGGAAATACGCCGTTTTAACGGTCGAAAATTGTGCATTTCTGCCTTGGAAGAACAATTTTTAATGAAATAAAGTAAAAAAGTAAATTGGCGGAATGCACAAACCCCCCCGCGGCACAATGCCGCCGGGGGTCCTTACAGGCCGTTAGCCTTTCAAGCCCAGCAGGAGGGCTGCGTATTCACCCAGGGAGAGTTGAGATTGTGTAGAAGCTGCATAGCTCTCCGGGTCCAGGGGGAAGTCGCTGGTTGTGGTGACATACTGGACAACTTTTCCATTTTGCTCCACGGTGATGAGGTGCTGGTAGCCCATGTCTGGATGATAACGCAGCTGTCCATCCACCCAGGGACCTCCGGCCCAGGGGGCATGTAACAGATCGTCCAACACAAAGCCGAAATCATAGCCGTAGATATTTACTGTGCTCCCGTCCACCAGGTTGTCAAAAGAGGCCAGGCGATGAAGGGAGGTGAGCTGAGCGCTTTGATAGACCGCACCAAAGTCGGAGGTTTCAGGAAGGGTGCGGGCCTTTTTCAGCTCTTCTTCCAGAACCTGCTCCATCGTATCCAGAACGGCCTGGTCCGTGACAGCGATCTGCTGGCCACTGTCAACCCCTTCGCGTATGAGGTCATAGAGCTCCGCGCAGTTGGTCAAACGGGCGGTTTCGGTGAGACTGACCACATTTTTCTCTCTTCCTGCCATGAGGGTCAGGGTTTGGCCGGAGGAGAGCCGAAGTTCCAGACTCCACAGGGCGTAATCCAGACCAGCCTCGTCATTGGGATACTCCGAAGGGGCAAGGAGCGGCTGCTTGGAAGCCTGGCGGATCAGCTCAGCCAGAGCGGTTTTGTCCAGGGATTGGATCCAACTGTCTGCGGCAGGAGCGCCTATAAAGGTAATGGTTTGAATGTCTGAAGCCTGAAGGTTGGCCATGGTGCGCAGGGTATCCACATTGGCAGGATAACTGGCTGAGCCGGGCTGGGTTTCACGCCAGGTCTCCACCGTTTGGGTGATCTGCTGCATGGTATCTTTAGAAATCCGGGCAAGCACAGGGAGAGCACTTTCCCACACTCCGTCCGAACGACCCAGAGCCAGCAGGTATCCATCTTCCGCCTCAGAGAGATAAAACTCGACCCACTGACTGCCAGGAGTGATAAATGTAAAGGGGTATTGGTCTTTTGCAGAGACCCGCTCAGGCTGCCAGTTGGAGGTTGGCACGGTAAGGTTCTCCAAGAAAAGGTTAGCTAGGGCGGATACCGTCTCCTGGTCTTTGATCTGGTCCCACGCTCCAGGCTCCACGGGAACCCGGACTGTGTCCGCATGATACAACACGGAGTAGAAGAAATCCTGTTCTGGGTATCGGGCCTGCTCCTCGCAGATGGCCTGGACCTGAGAGACGATGGAGTCGGGGATGACGATGGTATACCAGCTTCCCGCGTCCATGGCCCGGGCATACCAACCCTCGGGGGCATCCTCCAGCCACCAGGGAACACCGTGGACGATTTCGTAGAAGGAGGTGTATTTGGTCAGCCACTCTTCCATGTCATAGTCCTCGCTCTGGTTGAGGAGCACACATTCCTCCACACTCAAAAACAACTCGGTCAGCTGATTTTTAAATTCCGGGTACTCCACGCGCCAGGTGCTGGCGTTGCGCTCGCTCTGCTGCTGAGCCAGAGCGGCCAGAGCGGACTCTACTACGCCAGCGTCCTGGGAGAACACGGCCACCGGGGTGTATTTCTCTGCGTTCAGCTGGGCGGGGGTAACCAGGTAGTCGCGTCCATCCAAGTTGCACAGGTAATAGCGGGACATGCTGTTATCCGAGTTCACCAGAGCAATGGTAGAGGCAGAAAAAAGCGGCTCTGTCCAGTCGGCATCCAGTGTGGAAGAATCAGGGGCTTTGGCCTGACTCAGCAGTGTTTTTGCTTCCTCCAAAAGATCGGCATCGGCAATCGCATCCGGGAAAGCTGCGCTGGAGTAAAGAGGGGGAGAATAGCGGATAGATTGAGCATTTTCGACCTGATCCCAATAGGAGGTATCGCCGTCTTGGCTGACATCCTCCGGCTGGTTTTGGCTGCCCCCAAAGGTAAATACCGCCGCCAGGGCCAGCAGGACCACTGCTGCAGCGAGGGCCGTCTTTTTGGCCTTCGGGTGCTTGACCAGCTGGGCGACGCGCTCCTGGATGCTCCCCTTCCCCTCTACCATGGAGGTGGAGCAGGACAGCAGATCCTCTGGACGCAGGCTCCGCTGAGCAACCAGAGAGACTAGAGTGCGGCCGTAAGGGATGCGTTCCTCATCTCCCAGGGCCTTGACTGCCCCGGCGTCGCAGGAGAGTTCCCCATCCCGCTTGGACAGTGCCACCGCCAGCCACACCAGGGGGTTATACCAGTGCAGTGCCAGAGCCAAACACCGCAGGGCAGACCAGATGTGGTCCTTTTGGCGGTAGTGGGTCAGCTCATGGGCCAAAACATGGGCGCGGGTGGGAGAGTCTAACGTCAGCTGGGGTGTGAGGTAGATGCAGGGGCGGAAGAGCCCAAACAGGCAGGGCGAGGGCAGCGACTCTACGGTATACACCGGCAGTGGGCAGTCATCCAGGTCCAGAGAAGTTCTCCTGCGGCGCAGCTTTGCAGAAAAGCGCAGGTTGGAGCCCAGCAGCACCAGGGCGAGGATGACCGCGCCTGCACCCCACACCCCCAGCAGAAGCTGGGCGGGGGAGAGCCATACCAGGGAAAACACCGCCCGCTGTCCGTCGGCGGAGGGCTTTACCGTCCCGGTACTGTTGGCGGTGTGGACCTGTCCCTGGTCGTTAAGATACAGATTGGGGGCCTGGCCCGCCTCCACTTCCTCCATGGAGTAGGAGGAGGGCAGAATGGGGATGGTGGTCTGGGTGAGGGAGGTGGGCTCCGGAGTCAGGTCCGCCGCTGTGGGCAGGTTGGGCATGGGAATCTGGAAGGGTACCAGCAGCCGCAGCAGCACCACCCCCCACAAGGCGTACTTCACCCGGGGAGAGATGCGCCCGCCCAGCAGGCGGCGCAGAGCCAGCACCGCCAAAATGAGCACCGACGAGGTCACAAACCATTGCAGCAGGGTGTTCATTGCTTCTCCGCCTCCTTCAAAATGGCATACAGGGCGTCGATTTCCTCCTGACTGAGGGCTTTCTCACTGGCCATGGCGGATACCATCAGCCCTACACTGCCCTGGTATACCCGGTCCAGAAAGGAGCGGGTTTCCCGGCGCACCGCCTTATCCCGCTCCAGAGCGGGGGTGTAGTACTTGGTGCGGCCATGTACCTCCACCGTCACCAGACCCTTGTCCTCCATGCGCCGCAGGGTGGTGATGGTGGTGCTCTTGGCCCAGCCTACCTTTTGGTGCAGGGCGGTGACCAGCTCCATCACGGTGCTGGGACTGTGCTGCCACAGGCAGTCCATCACATACCACTCGCTGTGGGTGAGCGTCTGTTCCATGCCGTCGCCTCCTATACTGGTTTACTTTGTAGACCTATTATATCCTAGATGGTCTACAATGTCAACCAAAGGGGCAAAAAACCGGCGCGGGGAATCCCACGCCGGTAAAAGGAGGGGCGATCAGCCCCGGAAGATCATATCGCCGGAGATCTCACTCAGACTATGGACTCCGCACATGGCCATGGTGTCCTGGAGCTCGCCCTTGAGCTTGTCGGTAAGCACCTTCACGCCCTCGGCCTGGCCGCCGTAGACGGCGGTGACATAGGGCCGGGCCAGGATGCAGGCATCAGCGCCCAGAGCCAGAGCCTTGCACACATCCACGCCGGTACGGATGCCGCCGTCCACCAGCACCACCATCTGGCCCTTTACAGCCTGGGCGATGGCGGGCAGCACACTGGCGGTGGCAGGGACGCCGTCCTGAACGCGGCCGCCGTGGTTGGAGACCACGATGCCGGCGGCTCCCGCCTCCAGCGCCTTCTGAGCGCCCTTCACGGTCATAATGCCCTTGATGATAAAGGGCACCTTTACGTACTCAATGATTTCCCGCAGCTCGGCTACCGTCTTGGAGCCGGCGGGGGGATTGAGGCCCTTCAGGAAGGGCAGGCCTGCCGCGTCGATGTCCATAGCGAACACCTTGGCGCCGGAGGCCTTGGCGGCGTCCAGCTTGGCATACAGGGTGTCACGGTCCCAGGGCTTCACGGTGGGAATACCCTTGCCGCCGTTGGCGCCGATGGCGGCGGCGGCCGCAGTAAAGACCTCAGGGTTGGTGCCGTCGCCGGTGAAGGCGGCGATGCCGGCCTGGGCGCAGGCGGGAACCAGGATATTGTTGTACTCCAGATCGTTGTACTTATCTCCGTAATGGAGGTTTACCGCGCCCACCGGGCCGGCAAAGACGGGCAGGTCGTACTCCTGACCGAAAAAGTTGAATTTGGTGTCCACCGGACCGTTTTCACAGATGGTGTCCATGTTGAGGCAGATCTCCTGCCAGGCTTGGTAGTTGCGCACCGCCACGGTGCCGGTTCCCTTGGAGCCGGGGCCGGGCATAGTGCTGCCGCAGGCCTTGCCGTTGCACACCGGACAGGCCTTGCAATAGGGGCCGCTGCAGGTGCGGGCGGCGGCCAGAACTTCCTGATAGGTCACGAAAACCCCTCCTTTGTTTCTTCCCTCCGATTGTAAACCGGAGGGCGGGCTCCGTCAAGCGTTTCCGCGGTGTTCCTCCAGCCAGGAGAGCAGGTCGTCCAGCACCTCCGGGGCATTGAGTTCATGGAACATCTCGTGGCGGCCGCCGGGGTAGAGGCGGAGCGTCACGTCCCGGCACCCGGCCTGGCGGAACATCTCCACCACTTTTTTTACCCCCTTGCCCATGCCGCCCACCGGGTCCTGGTCGCCGGAGAAGAAGTAAACCGGGGTGCTGGGGTCCATACGGGCCAGGTTCTCCCTTTTGGCGATATACTGAAGGCCGCCCATCATGGCCTCAAACATGGACACGGTGGACTGATACTGGCAGTAGGGGTCGGCCAGGTAGGCATCCACCTGGGCCTCATCCCGGGAGATCCAGTCAGCACCGGTGCGGTTGGGGGCGAATTTCCGGTTGTAGGCCCCCAAAGATAGCTTGTCCACCAGGGGGCTGATGCCCCGGTGACCCAGGCGGCGGCGCTCCACCCCGGCCAGCCACCTGCCCAGGGCAACCAGGGGAGCGCTCTCCTGTCCGGTGCCGGACAGAATGACCCCGGTGAGGGTGCTGGGGTAGTTGATGAGGTAGGTGCGGGTGAGAAACGAGCCCATGGAGTGGCCCAGAAGGAAATAGGGCTGGTCCGGGTACTTCTCTCCCTGGAGCTTTCGCAGGGCGGCCACGTCACGGATCACCATGGACCAGCCGTCCTTCTCCCCGAAAAAGCCCTCCTCGCCCTGGCCGGCAGTCTTGCCGTGGCCCAGGTGGTCCTCGCCGCACACCAGATAGCCGTGCTCTGCCAGAAAAGCGGCAGCCCCCTCATAGCGGCCTATATGCTCCGCAACTCCGTGGACGATTTGCACCACGCCACGGAGCGGGCCCTGGGGGACCCACTCCTGGGCGTGGATGGTGTGGACGCCGTCGCTGGACGGATAGGTAAACTCCCGCAGCTGTGCCATGTTGCTACCCTCTTTCCGGCCCGAGGGCCTGTTTTCCTTAGTTTACCCCAGGGGAAGAAGGGTAGTCAAGGTGCGTCACATCTGCTCCAGCAGTGCGCGGATGCGCCCTGCCCGCAGCCGGGCGGCGTGCTCCAGCTCCCGGAACAGCTCCCGCAGACAGGGGTCGCCCGAAGTGCCTGCGGCGTAGTCGGACAGTTTGGCGGCCCGCTGCTGCTCCAGCAAAAAGAGACTGCGCAGCTGCCAGGGAGCGGCTCCGGACAGGGGAACGGCCTGAGAGGCGGGGGTGTAGCGCTCCCCGGTGATGAGGAAATAGGCCGCGCACAGCCGCCGGTGGTCCTGACCCAGGCTGGGTAGGAGACTGCTGAGCAGTCGGGCGGTGCGCCCGCCGCAGCGCCGTGCAGTGTTCTGATAGGCCCGGGAGAGGGCACAGGTGTCCTCCATCAGCTGTTCCAGACAGGGGGCGTAGCTCTCAGAATCCGGGCACAGGCAGGCAGGTGGAGAGGTCTGGGGGGGAC
>PPYE01680215.1_pt1 | contig 37262 bp, 19 predicted proteins | sample 1559881 | NCBI WGS metagenome assembly PPYE01 (sample SAMN08240022, study PRJNA423297) | Human gut metagenome, whole genome shotgun sequencing project. | reverse complement strand
GAGGCGATGCCGACAAGGTCGACAAAACCCATGGCGAAGAAGCAGAACATCACTGGGATGAGATATATGGTCTTGGTTGGTTTCATAAGTTATTTGTTTAAAGGATATACAACGAGCGAGGCCGACTTCTTCTTGCCGTCGCACTTAACTGAGATGCTGTTGTATGGCTCTGACGGGAACACGAGGTTGGTCATAACCGAGCGTCCGCCGTTGGCAAAGGCCTCAACGCTGCAGTTGTCTACATAAAGGCGCAGCTCGTTGAGCTTAGATCCTACAACGGGGGCCACAGACACGGCAGGGAACTGGTCGCTGAACGAAACGTTTCCGCTCTTGCGGCGGTCGAAACTCAGAGTGCCTTTGGCTGCATCATACATCATGCTTACGTTCTCACCCTTTGTGTTAGAGAGCACAAGCTCAACGTTGCCGGCATTATCATTGCCCAGAGTGAGCACCACCTCATAGGTGCCGCGCGGCTTGCTGAACATCTTGCTTATGGTCTTCGAGCCTGAAATATTCTTCTTCACGGCAGCCTTTCCTCTCATTTTCTCGTTCTCTACAGAAGGCTTCGAGGCCAGATATTCTGTCGTTCCGTCTGTATAGAGATACAGGTCGCGCGCAATGGTGTTGGCACTTCTATACTGCTGTGTGGGCGCCTGGTTGGCATACTGCCAGTTGCTCATCCAGCCTATCATTATGCGGCGTCCGTCGGGAGCATTGTCAAAAGTTACTCCGGCATAGTTGTCCTTGCCATAGTCGGCCCATTTTGTAACCTCGGGCTTTGTGTCACAGGTAAACTTATGGCCGTCGAATGTTCCGGTGAAATACTGTGTGGCGCTGCCGCCTGCAGGTCCGCCGGGGTTTATGTTGCACACAAGCACCCACTTGCTGTAGTTCTTGCCTTCAACAGGCAGTTCAAAGAGGTCGGGGCACTCCCACACGCCCTCATGGCATCCGTAGCCCTTGCCGAAGCTGCTCTCATAGGTCCAGTCTTTCAGGTTGGCCGAAGAGTATATGCGCATCTCCTGCCCTGCTGCCAGAATCAGAATCCAGCGGCCGCTCTTTTCGTGACGGAACACGTGCGGATCGCGGAAGTCTGGCACGTCGGCTGTCAGAATTGGATTTCCGTCATATTTGGTAAATGTCTTTCCGTTGTCAGTGCTGTAGGCCATGCTCTGCGTCTGGCTCTCGCCGGCAGAAGTGTAGAATGCCACTACGGCACCGGCACCAAACCCGGCGGTATTGTCCTTGTCAACCACACAGCTGCCGCTAAAGATTGTACCAAGGCCGTCGGGTTCGATGGCCAAGCCTTCGTCGGTCCAGTTTACAAGGTCACGGCTTGAGGAGTGTCCCCATGTCATGTTCTCCCATTGTGAACCGTACGGATTGTATTGATAATAAAGATTGTATACGCCGTCTTTATAGAACATTCCGTTAGGGTCGTTCATCCAGCCGTATGCAGGCGTGTGATGATATGCAGGACGGAACTTCTCACGATTAGCAGTGTCAAAGGTGTCGGCATAAGAAATGTTCTTCCAGCAGGCATAATCCTTCATTGCCGTAGGCTTGCCGTCAACTCCGTTTACATAGAAGTCGAACAACACCTTCTTGCCGCCAAGCTTCGAGATGTCCAGCGGAACGTAATAGTCTATATTGTCTGTGGCAAGCTTTACGTTCAATGTCTTTACAACGTTATTGTCAACAATCACTTTGACATTGGTTATTTCTGATGACTCCTGCACAGGCAGCAGCACGTAGCGGCTATTGCCCTCAGCGCGCATAATACAATGCGACTTGCTCAGGAAAGACACATTACAATTCTGTGCAGCCACCTGAAAAGAGGCTGTTCCAAGAAGTAATGCTACAAGTATGTTTCTTATTTTCATGATTATATTCTTTATATATCCTAAAATTTTTTCTCTATTCAAGACGGAACAGTTAATATTTTGCAGGTTCTGATCAGAGCTGTTATTTGTTCAAAATACGTTTCAGCACTTAACAAGGCACACTCTTCTGTTATGCTGTATCCTTTATAAATCTGCAATGTCGGCAGCATTTCTGCACGCTGCACCTACACGACCGCCGTCATTATAATTTTACCAATGTATACAATATTGGCAATATCCTTTTAAAAACAATCTTATTACCTTTAAAAGATACATCCGCACGAAATCTTATGCAAAATACATCGCACATCCGCCGGATGTATCTTCATCAACTTAAAATACCTATCATCTTCTATTCCATGAATGCAACCGGCAATTATCCTTTAATCATAATTCTGATTCTGGGTGTATAATCCAGGTATGTAGAACAACTGATTATAAGGTATCGGGAAGAACTCGTTCTTGCCTGCCGTAAAGTGAGCATCGCGGTAATACTGTCCGTAATGCTGTTCCCTGGCACTTGTAACATTGCCGTTTTCATCGTATGATACGGGCGCGCCTTCCATCACGTTGCCGTTGTGGTCGAAGAAGCTGTATGTAGAGTTCTGCTCGCTTGCGAAGTAAGCGTTAAGTGTCTGAGAAGCAACACCCCAACGGCGCAGGTCGAAGAAGCGTCCGTTCTCCATAGCCATCTCAAGACGGCGCTCCCAGCGCAGGCACTTGCGTGCGTTCTCCTTGTTGTCGAAATACGGAGAAACAGGATATTCTGCTATCTGGCACTGGTCGGCAGCATATTCAATGTGCTTGTTCACAGAGTTGGCAGCACGGCGTCTGATATCGTTGATGATGACGCGGGCCTCAGACAGACGGCCAAGTTCGATGAGTGCTTCAGCACGCATAAGCATGACATCTGTATAACGTATTACATAGTCGTTTGTTGCAAAAGCCTGCCATGAATCATTGAAGGTCTCACCCTTAGAACGCTGCGGAACTTCCTTAAGCGATGTATAATAGCCATAGTCGGTAGCGTCGCGAGAGTTAGCCATAGTCTGCGTATATTCCTTCTCGTATTTGTATGGGAAAGATGGCATGCCTACAGTATGGAACAATCTCGGATCCCACTTCTGTGCAGTAGGCTGTCCGTTGATAGGATAGTCAACACTGTCGTTGTAATTGTCAAACATCGGCAGACCATCCTTTGTCTTGAAGGCATTTACGAGGTTCTGAGAAGGCTTGTGGAAATCCCATCCGCAAGACCACATACCCCAGCAGCCGTTAAGCATTACCGACCAGTTAGCACGGCCGTAAGTAGTATGGTCATCCTCATAGTCAGAACACTGTACTGCAAACACAGACTCTTTACTGTTCTTATATTCGGGAAGGAAAATGTCGCCATAATCCTCGAGATAGCCGTAATCAGAGTTGACAACTTCGTCGGTGTATATCACAACGCTGTCCATATAGTTTGTGTTGATGTGGTCAACACCTGTACCTGCTTCATATCCGTTACCCCATGCGAGGTTAAGATAGCATTTTGCAAGGTATGCAGCGGCTGCCACCTTGTTGGCACGGCCGTCCTGTCCCGGCTCTTTTACCGGCAAAACATCGTAAGCAGCCTTAAAGTCGCTGATAATCTTGCCGAAGAGTTCTTCATAAGTGTACTGGTCATTTCTTACAGACTCCTGTGTTCCGTCGTCTTCTACCCTCTCATCAATCCAAGGTATTTTACGGAATACGGTGAGCAGCTTATAGTAGAAATGTCCACGGAGGAATTTAACCTCAGCCACACGCTGGCGTGTAGTCTCGGCTCCGAGCTTGCTCTCGCCGTTACGTTCAAGTGACAGCAATGCACGGTTGCAGCGAGACACGGCACAATAAAGACGATACCACAGCTCGTCCATCTCACCCGGAGTGGTAGAAGTCAGTGTTGTCCATATATCCATGGCATGATATCCTGTATCATTAGGTCCGCTTCCGCCCTTAAGACAGTCGTCAGACGTTATGTCTCCATAAGGAAAGAGATTAAACGGATATGAGAACCAGCAGTCGCCGAGCATGGCGTAAGCAGAGGTAACCATTCCTTCAGGATCAGAAAAGGCCTTATCCCCGTCTACCACAGCAGTAGGAGTATAGTCAAGAAAATCGTCACAGCTTGTCAGCGTAAGGCCCAGGACGCATGCTGCTAATATGCTATATATCTTTTTCATTTTGATAAATCGTTAAAATGTTAGAAACTTAATTGTAATCCGAATGAGAGTGATGTTGACAACGGATAGTTCCAGTCCGGGTTCTCCGGATCAGGACATGTAAGGCTTGAACTCTTTATAGTAAGCAGGTTCTGGCCTGAAAGATAAACGCGTGCACTTGTCATCTTAAGCTTTGAAATAAGACTTGAAGGGAATGTGTATCCCACCTGCAGCGTACGCAGTTTCAGATAAGATCCGTTCTCAACGAAATAGCTTGATGCGCGGCCTTCGTCGGCTGTATTGGTCGTTGACAGCCTCGGGATGGTTGAGCCGGTATTGTTGGTGTTCCATGCGTTGAGCAGTCGGTTGCCCTTGTTAGATCCTGCGTCAGTAACAGCCCAGAAGTCAGTCTGGAATTTCTGGTTGTTATAAACATCCTTGTCGTAAACGCCCTGCCAGAACATGCTCAGGTCGAAACCTTTATATGTAAGGCCTATGTTGATGCCATAAGAGAACTTAGGAACGGGATTGTAGATCCAATCCTGGTCATCAGAGTTGATAACACCATTCTTGTCGAGGTCGGCGTATTTAAGTCCGCCTACACGCGCATTGGCCTGACCGGATGCATTAACTTCCTCTTGTGTCTGATAAAGTCCCTCAACAACGTATCCTACTATTGAACCATAAGGCTGTCCTGACTCTACGAGATTCTCCTTAGACGTATGAGCATAAGAGCCTGTTGCTGTTTCGGGCAGTGATGTAACCTTGTTGCGGAAGAAGTCGGCGTTGGCATTGATATCGAGTCCAAGTCCGCATGGCAGTGTCTTGCGGTATCCGAGCATAAACTCCATACCCCAGTTGCGCAGCGAAGGACCATTCATCCATGTTGCACCACCCTCGCCCTTTGTACCGATATATGCCGGATTGATAAGCATGTCGTCAACGTCCTTGATATACCAGTCGATAGAACCATAGAGCATGTTGTGGAACAGCGTAAAGTCTGTACCTATATTATATTGTGTGGCCGACTCCCACTTCAGGTTTGCATTAGGCAGCTGTGTGGCACGGTATCCAGAAGGGAATGTGCCCGAGCCCTGAAGGAAAAGGTCATAGGCTGTAGAGGTTATACGGTCTAATCCATAATCAGCGACATACAGTCCGAATTGTGCGTTGTTGTCTATAGCCTGGTTACCGGTCTTACCCCATGACAAACGTATTTTCCAGTCGTCTAACCAGTCTTTCTCAAGCAGTTTGGATACACGGAAGCCTAATGTGGCTGCGGGGAATGTACCCCAGCGGTTGCCCTTGCCGAAACGTGAAGAACCGTCGCGGCGCATCGTGAACGAAGCCAAGATAAGATCATCATAATTATAGTCAACCTTACCGAAGAAAGAAGCGAGCCTGTATCCTACCATTGCGCCGGCAACGCGGGCTGTGCCTGTTGCAGCGTTAGGCCACATATAGTCAGGATCTTCGAGTGCATAGCCTTCATTGTAGCCAGACCAGTCGATAGAGTTCTGCTTTGACAACTCGACACCCAGCAGAACAGAGAAATCATGCTTGTCGGCAAGCGTAAAGTTGTAAGTGGCTGTGTTAGACCATGTCCAGTTCATATCATTCTTGTTAGAAAGCGTTGTGCTTGCAACGTTGTTGTTGACGATATCTGAATGGAATGTATGATTCATCGACTGTATAAAAGATGTATAGAAGTCGATACCAAAGCTTGAACGGAGCACAAGGCCTTCAATCGGCTTCAGCTCTACGTATGCATTACCGAACAGACGCCAGTAGTCAAGATGGTTATCACGGTTCTGATACATCTCACGGAGCGGGTTCTGACGGTCGGACATGCTTCCTACAGGACCACCGAATGTTGTTCCGTCAGTCTCATATACCGGCACGATAGGAGCCATTTTCAAGGCATTCTCCATTGGCGCACAGTCAACTTGTCTCGACCATGTTATGGTGAAGTTTTCGCCTACTGTCAGATTCTTGTTAATGTTGTAAGAAGAATTCATTCTGGCAGAAATATTCTCAAACGAAGTATACTTCAATATACCCTCGTTCTTTTTGTATCCTAAAGAGAATAATGCCGAATATTTGTCTGTTGCGTTAGATATAGACAGGTCGTAGTTCTGAGAGAAGCCTGTACGCGAAATCTCGTCAAGCCAGTCTGTATCTGAATATTTCATTGTTTTTGCGCTGTTGATAAATCCGTCATAACGGCCGTTTACAGTATAATTCTCATACTGTTCTGTTGCCGGATTCCATACCGTGATAGGGGTTCCGTTGGCGGCGTTGAGATTAAGTCCGTAGTTGGCTGCATATGTAACAGGATCTATTCCGTCGTTCAGGGCTGCCTGAGCCATTGCAGTGGCATATTCGGCAGAGTTACACAGGTTCATCAATGACTGTGATGTGTAGAACGAAGCCGTAAGATTTGCAGAGAAGTCAACCTTCATCTTGCCGCCTTTCTTACCCTGCTTTGTCGTGATAATGATGACGCCGTTAGACGCGCGCGAACCATAGATAGAAGCCGAAGCCGCATCCTTAAGCACCTGCATGCTCTCAATGTCGTTAGTGTTAAGAGAGTTGAGAGACATTGTTGTTGGCACACCGTCGATTACGAAAAGCGGGTCTTGTGAAGAGTTGAACGAACCGATACCGCGTATTCTTACTGTTCCTGTTCCTATTGGCGAACCGTTGCCTGTAACGGTCATACCCGGAACACGGCCCTGCAATGCACGCATCGGGTCGGCATCCGGACTTGTCTTCAGGTCGTCTGTCGAAACTACAGACACAGATCCTGTAAGGTCGGCTTTACGCTGAGTGGTATAACCTGTTACAACAAGTTCGTCCATAATGTTTCCGGCTTCCTCGAGCTTTACAACCATGTTCTGACGCGCCGGAAGCGTCACTGTGTTGTAACCTACATAAGAAATTCTGATCTTGGCGCCTTCCTTCACCTTTAATTTAAAGTTTCCGTCTATGTCGGTTACAGCACCGTTTGTCGTACCTTCTTCAAGCACACTGGCTCCAATAACCGTCTCACCTTGATCGTCTTTCACCGTACCGCTGACTTCCATCGTTGTCTGAGCCGTGGCATACAAGCCGAAACTCATTAAGACGAAGAACAGCACAATACGCTTTACGCTTGATAGCATTAGTTTAATGTTCTTCATATTTTTACTGCGTTTTTATGGTTTAATAAATTGTTTATCGTGACTTTTGTCGCTAGCAAAATTATTTAGATTATGAAATTTCTGTTAACAATTTTATACCAATGAATTAAAAATTTCGTTCATGTAACAAAATTTACATACTTTGTACGATTTCTGTGGTCTATTTTGCCCGTTTCATAGCCAATAAAACCTAAAAGGGCTACACACTTATTAACATTTTCTTTATATTCCTTGATGCGGCAACAGAGATATAGCGTGGCTGGACACGGCGGCAGGGCAGGAATGAACAGACAGGACGAACAATAATGCAGACGAATCCCGAAGATAAATATTAGGTTAAGAAGTTTTGTTTTGTCTGGTTGGCACCGGGAATGAAAAGAGAGTGTGTCAAAACTAAAATGGGCACTCTACAAAGTTACAGATTATAACCATAGCACTAAAAAGGGTCGTATAAAACTCTGTATTGAGTAATTATACGACCCTTCATTTAGCTTTTTGGAGGATGCTCAAGTTTCAAATTATCAGCTCATATTTTTTAAGAATGGAGTTTTGACACACACCACGCAATAATTATTTTTTGCTGATATTTATCTGACAAGCCGACTACACGCCGCGGCCCTCGTTCGGCAGATGGCCGAAATAGTCTTTAAAACACTTGGTGAAATAAGACGGCGACGAGAAACCTACGTCGTAGGATATCTCCGACACGGTCTTCGATGTGGTGCGCAGCAGCTGCTCGGCAGCCTTCAGGCGCGTTATGCGTATTATCTCAACGGGCGACGAACCAGTGAGCTGCTTCACCTTACGGTAGAGCTGCACGCGACTAAGGCCTAATTCGGCGGCAAGAGTCTCCACATTGAGCTCTGAGTCAGACAGATGCTCCTTCAGGCGATGCCTGAAGTCGGCCACAAAGCGTGTATCGGGATCGTCGACAGCCTTGTCCTCCTCTGCCTCGGCACCCGAATAGATATTTTTCAGTTTCATGCGCTCATTGAGCAGATTGCGCACTCGCGACAGCAGCACGTTGCTGCTGAAGGGCTTGGTTATGTAGGCGTCGGCGCCGCAGTCGTAGCCCTCGGCGCGCTGGTCGTCGAAGGTGCGGGCAGTGAGCAGTATGACGGGCACATGGCTCGTGGCCGTCTCCGCCTTCAGCCGGCGGCACATCTCAAGACCGTCCATCACGGGCATCATCACGTCGCAGATAACCAGGTCGGGCACATACTTGACGCACAAGGCGAGGCCCTCGCGGCCGTCGGACGCGCACTTGACATCGTAGTGGGCCGAGAGCAGACTGACGATATAGTCTTTAACGTCGCTGTTGTCGTCTACCACCACTATCGACTTGCGCTCGCCGTCGTCCTGTGCCGTCATCATCTCCACGCCGCCGCTCATAGGTATGTCTGCCGGAACGCTGTCGCCTGTCTCCAAAGCTGCTGCATCAGGCTGCTCCACTATGGTTTCTCCGGGCTGCGTCAGCGGCAGACTCACCGTAAACGTTGCCCCGCCGTCGGCGTTGGCCTCTGCCGTAACCTGTCCGTGATGAAGGTCTACAAAAGCCTTGACTATGGCAAGCCCGATGCCCGTGCCTCCGCGGTTTTCGGCTGATGCCTGGAAGAAGCGGTCGAACACGTGGTTAATCTTGTCGCGCGGTATGCCTATGCCCGTATCGCTTACGGTCAGACGCGCCATGCCGCCGTCGGCAGCAAGACTTATCCTCACTCTGCCGCCCTTGCGGTTGTATTTTATGGCGTTGCTGATAAGGTTATAGCATATACGCTCCATCTTATACAGGTCGGCCTCTATGTTTATGTCGTGGCCGCAGTCAACGCTCAGCTCCACGTCCCTGCTGTCGGCCAGCGGCGCAAAGTTGGCCACCCACTGCCCTACGCTGTCCGACAGGTTGAAGCGGCTCACGGTGAGCTGCATCTTGCCGTTCTGAATCTTGCGAAGGTCGAGAATCTCGCCAACAAGTCTGAGCATGACGTCGACATTCTTTCTTACCAGGCAGAGCATGGAGCGCTGCTGCGTGGTCAGGTTGTCGGCCTCGAGCATGCGCCTGACGGGGTCGGCAATGAGAGTGAGCGGTGTGCGGAACTCATGGCTTATGTTGGTGAAGAACACTAGCTTGGCGTTGGCAGCATCCTCGCGCATGCGCCGCTTTACTACGATGGTTCGGTAGAAGGCTACAAACGAGAGCACCAGCAGCACAAGGATGATGATGAACATCATGAGGTAGACCTTCTGATGGCTATACTGCGTGAGATACATGTTCACGCGGTCGTGCATCATGTTGAGCTTGTCGTTTAGCTTGTTCATCTCTTCGGCCTGCATCAGCAGCACCTCGGCATTGTCTTTGGTTACGAGGGCTGTCTTCATCAGGTTCTCGCGCTGGTAGGGATGCTTCTCAAGAATGCTCATGGCCAGCTGCATTACCATGTCGCCGCGCGTGGGATAGATATATGATGCGTCGAGCACGCCGTCGCGCACCAGCTCGATGCCTCCGCCCTTGCCCGGCAGGGCGTCGATGCCGATAAACTTTATGCGGCCTGCCAGTCCGCGTGCCTGGGCTGCCTGACACGCACCTAGGGCCATGCGGTCGTTGTGTGCAAACACGTAGTCGATGTTGCCGCCCACGCTGTCGAGCATGGCCTCCATGGCCTTGCGCCCGCTCTGCTGCATCCATGTGCCGCTGCTCACGGCCACCAGCTCGATGCCCGGATAGTGCTTCAGGGCGTCGGCAAAGCCCTGATGGCGCTCTATGGCCGGCGACGAGCCTTTAAGGCCCGTTATCTCCAAGACACGCCCCTTGCCGCCAAGGCGCGACGCGATATACTCGCCCATGGTGCGCCCCATCTTTACGTTGTCGGCGCCGATAAATGCCGTGTATTTGTCTGAACCGGTCTTGCGGTCGAAAAGTATTACGGGTATGCCTTTGTTGTATGCGTTCTCGATGGCCGGCGTAACGGTGTTCATCTGGTTTGGGGCGACAATTAGGATGTCGACGCCATCGTTTACAAAACCGTTTATCTGCTCAGTCTGCCTTACGTTGTCGTCGTTGGCCGAGGCCACCCTCAACGTGACGTTGTCGTAAAGATAAGTGCCGGCAAGCATCTCGGTGTTGAGCTTTTCGCGCCAGATGTCCTCGCTGCACTGCGACATGGCTATAACATACTCCTTACGGTCGGAACAGGCCGTCATGAGCGTTAACATCAATAAAGACAAAACGTAAGCAATATTTTTCATAGTCTGACCTCTGTTGGTTAATGCCTCACATAAGAGGCTATCCTGCATTGGATAAAAAAACTTTTTTGAAAGAGCAGCGGCACGCATGCCGTAGGATACGGGCGGCCAACATGCCGCTGCTCTTTATATATTATATAAGATGTGTAAACAGAAGCATCATACGTATGCCCTGCTGAAGCTGCGGGCCGGCCGCAGACTGGCCGGCATCACGTTGCCAAAGGATTTGGCAGGCACGACTGACATACACATCACAGGTTTCAGTAACATGACATCAACATTATTTGTCGAGTCTCCATACGCAGCCGTCCTTGGTGTCTTTCACCTCGAATCCTGCAGCGGCAAGCTCGTCGCGTATGCGGTCGCTCGTGGCCCAGTCTTTCTCGGCCTTTGCCTTGGCCCTTAGGCTCAGCACCATGTCAACCACCTTGCCGTAGGCTTCCTCGCGGGCGCTGTTGTTGCCCTCGTGCTCTTCCTTGAGTCCGAGCAGGTCGAAGGCAAAGAGACGCATGGTGTCCTTGAGTTCCTTCAGGCAGTCGGCGCATATCGTTGCCTTGTGGTCAAGCAGTTTGTTGACCACTCCGCATGCCTCAAACAGATAGCTGATAACCTGCGGTGTGGCAAGGTCGTCGTTCATTGCGTCGTAGCATTTCTGGCGAAGACCCTTGACAAACTCTTCGGTCTGTGCGTCGCACTTGTCTGACACGGGCACGCGGTCTAAGTCGGCAATGCCTGACATCAGTCGTGCCAGTCCCTTCTCGCTTGCCAGCAGGGCTTCGTTAGAGAAGTCCACCGTGCCGCGGTAGTGGGCCGACAGGATGAAGAAGCGTATCGTCATGGGCGAATAAGCCTTGTCGAGGCTCGGATGATTGCCCGTGAAGAACTGCTCGAGCGTGATGAAGTTGCCGAGGCTCTTGCCCATCTTCTGTCCGTTGATGGTTATCATGTTGTTGTGCATCCAGTATTTCACCATCTGGTCGCCCTGGCTTGCCACAGCCTGCGCAATCTCGCACTCATGATGCGGGAACACGAGGTCCATGCCTCCGCCGTGTATGTCGAAGTGGTCGCCGAGATACTTGCGTCCCATGGCCGTACACTCGCAGTGCCATCCGGGGAAACCGTCGCTCCAGGGGCTCGGCCAGCGCATGATGTGCTCGGGCTGCGCCTTCTTCCACAGGGCGAAGTCAGCCTGGTTGCGCTTCTCGCCCACACCGTCGAGCTGGCGGCTGGCGTTGATAACGTCGTCGAGGTTGCGTCCCGACAGTATGCCGTAGTGATATTTCTCGTTATATTTTGCGATGTCGAAATAGATGCTGCCGTTGCTCTCATAGGCAAAGCCGTTGTCTATAATCTGCTTCACCAGCTCCTCCTGCTCTATGATGTGTCCCGTGGCGTGAGGCTCAATGCTTGGCGGCAGCACGTTGAGCGCCTTCATGGCGTCGTGATAGCGGTTGGTGTAGTGCTGTGCTATCTCCATAGGCTCGAGCTGCTCCAGACGTGCCTTCTTTGCTATCTTGTCGTCGCCATCGTCGGCATCGTGTTCCAGATGGCCCACGTCGGTGATGTTTCTGACGTAGCGCACCTTATAGCCCTGATGCTTGAGGTAGCGGAACAGGATGTCGAAGGTTATTGCCGGGCGTGCATGGCCCAGATGCGGATCGCCATACACTGTAGGGCCGCACACATACATGCCCACATTGGGGCTGTGGATAGGCACAAAGAGCTCCTTACGGCGGCTCAGAGTGTTATATATAAAAAACTTTTGTTCCATATTTTATTGTTTAAAATTAAACATGTCATTAACAGAATGATAACGCAACCCGACAACAAAACCACCAAGATACGTTTGAGTGTTATGCCGAGATGCAGCTTATATTATGCAAAGATAACGCAAATCATTGGTTTAACAAAATCAATGCAATGTTTTTTGAAAATATGTCAAAAGTGAACATCAGAAGCCACGCCTCTCATTTATATGCCACGGATAAAAATATTCGCTGAATAAGATTTCACATTCCGGCTATTTATACTTGAGTCATGTTAAAACCTCAATCTGTTATTAGAATTCGGTCGGGATTTTTGTTTTATCTTGAGCAGATTTTCGTTAAATTTTTCACAGCACTTTTATGACTGGCTACGCCGAAGTTAAAAGAGTTCAAGCAGTTAGAATCAAATGCCAACGTAGTGCTTGCGACAAGAAGCAATAAAACTTTTGGAGCCTCCAAGTAGTGCAATGTAGGGACGCACCCCAGGTGTCCACATATCATCAAACATTCCATTTTATCGTAAACCATTGTAATACAATGATTATCGGGAAACGCTGTTTAATTAACCTGCGCTGAACTTGGTATGCGCTTATCGCCTTGCACCGATAGAAATAAAAAGACGGGCTGAAAACTGGAATGCACAAAATTGATAAAGCTATGTGCAATCTAATGACTGATTTGGGGGTAACATACAGACAGCGACAACGTCTGCCTCCATCAGTCGCAAAAATCATAAGGAGAAAGCACGATTATGCTTAAAAACATTCAAGAAGAAAGATTTAAAAAGAAAAACTGTAACCAAAATCAGACGTATAGATTTCAAATCATTAACCTATCGTTTACGCATCGTAACTCGGCCACTTTTCACCCAAAAGTGGCATGTTTTTGAAGCCCAAACCGGCCTTTTGATTTTCACGTTTTGGCGAGTGGTTTGTTGAGAAGATGCAGAGAGGCATCAGCAGGCATGTATCACAGCCTGCCACATGGCGAAAGAGAAGCTGCGCACCATAAGGGATGACAAAAGGACGTGCCGCCCAAATTCCCATGAAAGGAACCGGACGGCACGGAAAATATCAACTTAGCCCTTAAACGAAGTTAAAGGCAGAAAGCAGGAACATCAAAACTAGCATTTCGGGTGGATGTCGAGCTTAACAGGGCGAACCATGTTCTTGGCATCAAGGATGGTGTCGAGATCTTCCTGAGTAAGTATTCCTTCCTCAAGCACAAGCTCAACAACGCCGCGGCCTGTCTCCATGGCCTTCTTGGCAATCTCTGTAGAATGCTCGTAACCGATGTAGGGGTTGAGGGCTGTAACGATGCCGATGCTGCGGTTAACCTCGCGGCGGCAGTTATCCTCATTGCTTGTAATGCCGTCAACACAGAGCGTGCGCAGTGTGTCGCATGCGTTGGCCATAAGGTCTACTGACTCGAAGCAGCACTGAGCCATGACAGGCTCCATGGCGTTAAGCTCCATCTGGGCAGCCTCGCCGGCCATGGTGACACAAAGCTCGTTGCCGATAATCTTAAACGCAACCTGGCTTACAACCTCAGGAATAACGGGATTTACCTTTCCGGGCATTATTGACGAACCGGGCTGACGTGCCGGGAGATTGATTTCTCCTAAACCGCAGCGCGGACCGCTGGCCAGCAGTCGAAGGTCGTTGCTTATCTTGCTCATCTTAACGGCAATGCGCTTCAGCTCTGACATATAGCCTATCATGCAAGATGTGTCTGAGGTTACGCCCACGAGGTCTTTTGCGAGAGTGATGTCCCATCCGGTAATCTCAGCCAAAGCCTTAACACACTTCTCTGCGTAGCCCGGCTCAGAGCAGATGCCCGTACCTATGGCAGTTGCGCCCATGTTGACCTCAAGGAAGTCGGCTGCAGCCTGGTCGAGATGCAGCAGCTCTGCCTCGAGTATGCTTGCAAAGCCTGAGAAGGTCTGTCCGAGAGTCATCGGCACAGCGTCCTCGAGCTGTGTGCGTCCCATCTTTACGATGTGTGCAAACTCTTCCGACTTCTTGCGGAATGCTGCGATAAGCTCTTTGATATGTGGAACAAGGGCAAGATGGCTGGCATACATGCCCATGTGGATAGCCGTAGGATATGCGTCGTTGGTAGACTGTGAGCGGTTCACGTGGTCGTGAGAAGAGCAGTGCTCATAGTCGCCCGGCTTGAAGCCCATGTGTTTCAGCGCAATGTTGGCGATAACCTCGTTGGCGTTCATATTGGTGCTGGTGCCTGCTCCGCCCTGAATCATGTCCACGGGGAACTGGTCGTGATACTTGCCGGCCAGTATGTCCTGACAAGCAGCCTTGATACCCTCATACTGGGCATCGGTAAGCAGCCCGAGCTGATGGTTTGCCTCAGCAGCAGCCCACTTTGTGTATGCCAGACCGTTGATGAACAGAGGATACTGGCTGAGTTTGAACTTACTGATTGAGAAATTCTCAACGCCGCGCAATGTCTGTATGCCATACAATGCGTCTGCCGGAATCTCACGTGCGCCGAGGAGGTCGTGCTCCATACGGATATTCTTTTCTGAATTCATAGTTTTAAGGTTTATATTTCAATTATGTGTTTTTACTATATTATTAAGGTGTTTCGGCATTATGTTCTGCCTCCTTCCTTTCAGTGTCAAAGATAGTGCTAACTTTTCATTGTGCCAAACATTATCAGGTTTTTAACACATCTAACGCACGTATTAGCGTAAAACAGACTAAAAAGCAGTACATATATCTTACAAATAGTCAACAAACGGCAAATTTGGCATCGTCATCTACTCACCGGCAGTCATCTGTCCCATCTCCGTTCTTTCCGGTATGTCCTCACAACTGACATAAAAAATGATGGGAGCATCCTCACGGACACTCCCATTCTCTCCTGCAACTTGACCTGTCGGTCAAAATATAAAAAACTTACCTAACTCTTATTTTCGTCACCTGCGAGCCGCTCTCTGTCTCTGTGCGCACGATAACCATGCCGCTGTCGACACCATTGAGAGTGCAGGTGAAGTTGCCGCTGGGCGATACTTTCTTCAGAAGTGCACCGCCTGCCGACCATACGCTCACTGAACGCAGAGCCGTGTCTGACGTAACGACAACCTGGCGCGGAACGATAGAGCTTACGCTGACGTTGCCGTCGGCGCCCGTTTCGGTTATGCCCGTTGTGCCCGAGCCGTGACCTATCAGGAAGTAGCGGCCGTATGACGGACCGTTCACCGTGAGCTGATAGCCCTCGTAGAGCGGTGTCTCGCTCTGCAGCTCGGCGTCGTAGATAGCGGCATCCTTAACGGCTGCCACGCCGCTGAACGTAAGAGTTACAACTGAGCCGTCGGCTGCCGTAACGCCTAACGGTATGCGCTGTGCGTCTTTCAGCTGGTTGACGCTCACTGCCGTGTTGCCGGCCACGGTGTAAACCTTAGGAGCGTTGTCGGCATTGCCTGTCAGTCCGCTAATCATCTGTGCGTCCTCCATGCCGAAGCCGTTGCTTGCCGAAGCAGCATAGCGCACAGCCGCGCAGCTTGAGCCTTCAGCGTCTTCTGCCGTTATCTTGAGAGAAGCAGGTGCAGGAATTGGCAAATTCGACGCACCCATCTCCTGCATATCAGCCATAAACGTTACGGTTACGCTATCGGTTGCAGTGGCAGGATCAGCAGCCTCAACATAAAATACTGAATAAGGAACTGCAAGATATTTTCCTTCAGACCACGTCTTAGTATCGGCATCGTATGTCACTGCTGTTGAATTCACATCAGAATTATACCAATATTTCTGTGCCAGCACGTCGCTATTGGCAGCAACAAACGCCTGGACATCGAGCGAAGCCATAAACGGGTTACCTACCATCAGATACTTGCCGTCAGCAGACGGAGTAAGCGTTGCCGAAACTACATCAGGATGTACATACTGCAATGGATTGCGGCGATCAACCATGTTGCTGACAAGCAGCTTGCCTGCTGTGGTACGGTCAACTGTTTTATTTTCAGCAGTACTTATTTTATATTCTGTATCAGCCTTCGGGAAGCGGAACAGCAATTTATCCGTAGAGGATGGCTGTTGTCCCTGATTCAAAATTCCTTTAACTGAGAATCCGCCACCTGCAACATAAGGCACATATGCGTCATTGTATGCAGAGCTCCATTCTGTATCAAACGAAACAGGAGTGGTGCCATTGTCATTTTCAACGATATTTGCTCCTGTACTCCAGCTGCGCTGGTAAACGGCAGGATTCAGGCGGCTATAGTCTCCATCAGTGAAGTTGATATCCTTGAAATACTCTGTCTCCTGTCTTCCGGTTGCCGTAGGAGCATACCAGTCGCCGGCCACAACACCCTGCAGCGGTGTGCTTACGGCTGTCCACTGCCCCGGAGTAACCTCCACGTCTGTCCACGCCTTGTTATAGAGCAGCTGCTCGGCATGCAGCATCTGTGCGCCCAGTTCAAAGTGGATATCGCGGCAAATATTTACACGGTAGCGCTGAGTGGTGAGCGCTCCGTCTTTTTCATAAGCCATCAGGTCATACTGAATATTCTCTGTCGGCAGTTCCATATAATCCGGACGGCTCGAATTTGTCCATGCGCCGCCATCGCCATATCCTGCCATATAAAGCTCAGCCTTGCTTCCTTCTGGCATGACAACATTAGAGAACAGCATCGGCACGAAACCATTGGCCGTAGTATTAGCCTCGTTAGTCGGATAGCTGTCACCATCAGCCTTCTTCAATGCAGACTTATCCGCGCGCTTCCAGTTGGCATCGTTATTCCAGTTGCTTGTAGCGTCTGCACCACTCCATACTAGATTCTCGGGCACCACCTTCATGTCGACCGTGAACACGCCGAAACATGCGTTACTTACATTCGATCCATGCTCTTCAAAGTGAACGGCAAACGTATAGGTATATCCTTCCTTGGGCTGAAACTGGAAGCCGTTTTCTTGTTCCGTAGTGGTGTCGAAATAAATATTCATGTGGTCGTTATATTGCGATCCCTCGACATAAGGCTCAGCATACAACTCTGTCAAATATCCTACCGGCAACGAATACTCGCTAAAGTCAGCAGGGAAGAACGTTTCGTTGTTGTATTCCGGATCATCCGTGCCTACAAGATAGATATTCTTGAACACTTCTGAAGAAACAGAAGTTACCATACCTAATGATGTCGCATTACTATTTTCTGAAGAAAATTTAGCTCCACGCAAATCTACTCTCAACGGCTTGTCGGCTGTTGTCTCCTTTATCTGACTTAGGCCAATACGCAAACTTGGATTGAAATCGTCAGCAGGATATTTCACTGAGTTAAAGCCGGCATGCAGCTGCGGAGCATTACCCGAAGTAGTCAATACCAATGGTATATACGACCAACAAACAGCAGTCCATATATCCTCCGTTATTCCTCCAGGAGGCACTAATGTACGTATAGGCTGAACTACCAACTGTAACCCTGAATTCAAGAGAGTAATATCAAGGTTTTCTTTATGCAATACCAAAGGAGCATGCTGTCCGCCTTCTTCACCCGATTTTTCCAGATAATGGCTGATTATATCATACATATCTTTCGTAAACGCCCCGTTACCTTCAGCAGGAACACCTGTCAAATCCTCATTGTCTGTATAAATATTACGGAAGGCCGTAAGAGCATCCAACAATGATACACCATACGTTGTATTAACTTCTGTATATTCATCCTCCGTACCGAAGAACCAATCAAAATATACGCCATCCTTTATTTCTGTATAAATTGCCGTACCATCATCATTTACACCTGTCGGCACGCGCAAATTGGCAGAGAAGTTGAACACCTGACCAGCACAGAAGTCTGTAGACGGGTCAACGACCTCTCCGTTTACACGTATCAGATTTTGGGCCGTAACATAAAACTCTGTCTTGATTACACAAGCATCATCTATATTATAATTAAAATCAGAAGCATCTAATGTTTGATTTGACGGATCGTGAGTATTAATAAGTAATATATATGGACGATTTGGAGTAAGAGCTGAATAGAAGTCAACACTAAGAGACCTAACATTGGCTTCATCCGTATATCCATAGAAATATGCCTTGCCATCATTCATATTATTTGCTGCAAGATTCGGACGTTGCGTTATATCATAAACCTTATTTTGATCAAAAGGCATCTTGAAATAAAGTGTATGGTATTTTCCATTATATCCTCCTTGTTCAGGATCTTCGTTATTTCCAACTTCTATCACTGAAGCCTCAACAGCTCCCTTATAGTCAGTCTCATGTCCTGATTCAGCCAAATAGTTATTATATTTTGTTTTGTCAACAAAACAAAAATCTATGGCATCCTCATCATTTGTTGTTTCATTGTAGCCAAGACGAGACAATAGCTGTTCCCAGTCAAGCTCAATGTTTGTCAAGGTGCGGTCGTTTGTACAAGTGGCCTCCAGCTGTGTAACCTTAGCGTTAGGAGACATAACATAAACGCGGATATCATCGATGTAAATATCACCACCATTTGTTGACGCACTGTTATTGTCTATCTGAAGGATATAGCTGTCATAATCATCACTATTGGTATTGATAAACGAGAAATAAACCTGCAACCAGTCGTTATTACCACCCGTTGTACCATTTCGCTCTTCAAATCCTGGTATTTTGCCAGCTAATCCGCCATCATTTCTATATGTAGCAGGAATCTGTCCAGTCTGGTATCTATAGATAGGTGTATAATCTTTTGTTGAACTTGTTCCTACGCCTCTATCCTTTACACCCATAATAGAAAACAGAGCTGCCGCATTATTTGCAGAGTCATCACCTCTAGCACACTTAACCCATGCAGTAACGAACAATTCCGTACATGGACACAGTTTGCGATCGAAAGGCAGACGGGCAATAACACCAGGACGGTCAGATACGTCGGCATACAAGTGATATGTACTTTGATTGCCCTTGCTGTTATATCTTATCGGGTCTGCATCATCAGGAGCATTATATGTGTAGTCTGTCCATCCCCAATTACTCCCATCTTTATCTCTACATTCAACATATGAATTCAAGATGCCATAATATCCCCATTCCGGACAATGAGAACCTGTCGGGCCTGTAAAATCTCCATCTTCAACACCTCCGTCATAGAATCCATAGGTACTGCTACTCCATCCAAGCGGGAAGGGATAACACTGTGGCAAGCCATATTTTTCAACCACAGCATCATCAAAGTCGAAGTTAAGCTCTGTGAGCAACTCATAGTTCTCCTTCAGATAGTCTGGCATACGATATCCATATGCACTGTTTTCTTTAGCATTCTCTTGGCTAACCTGCGTCTGTGTCAACAAACGTGACTCTTCTTTAAACGTAATATTATATCGTGCCACTAAAGTGCCATTCCTTGAAACATTAACTGTTGCTTTCGGATCACTGCCGTCTGTCGGTGTATTTACAGACTGTGTATTGTCCGAATTTTTCACCGGATAATTTATAAATATTACACGGTTTTCACCAGATAAGGACGTTGTTAAAAGAGTTATACCGGCTGTATTGTTATCTAAGCTTACTGTTATATCACCATCTGCCTCATTTGTACCACCATTAGGCGTAAGATAGCTTCTGGCATCCATAGACAGCGCAACCATTTCATCTGTGTAGTCGGGCAAACGTGTGGCAGGCATGGTGATGTCCTTCTCTTCAATAGGCTTTCCTGCATTTAATTGCTTAGCAGCCCAACTGGTTTCATCCTCAATAACGCGGATAAAGTAAATAAAACGGTGAGACAATGTAGGCTCCCAATAACCACCATTGGCGAAACTTGAATTCTTTGAGTCGCTACTAAAATCTTCCGTAAAATCTGTATATCCTGAAACATCACATGCCACAAGATACCAGTTCTGATAACCAGTTTTAGGCACATAGAAATCCATGACATACAAGCAGGCCGAACTCAAGGGTTGGCCGATATAGCCATTTTTAAATCTATAGCCGGTGCCATTTGCAGCATTATTTCCTACAGCTGTTCCCGGTGTAAGATAATCCACGATATCACCACTACCGGTATTGCCTGTGGCAAATGTTCCCTCTGTAAGATAATTATACCAACGCTGATATGTCTTGTTGTTGGTTGTTCCATTAAGATAATCCGGCAACGTAAGGGTTACGCTTGTACCTGCATGCACATATATAGTGTCTATCAATGTATGTGCAGCCTGAATCTTAGTTTGATTATCATAAGCTATATTCATCGAAAGACTTTCATCTTCATCAAAGTTATCTGCAGCATTTATTGACATGGTCTTACGCAAATCGTACCACTTGGCAGGCTTATGCTTTATAGAAATTGAAGCCATATCACTTCCTAGAGCATAAAAATACGCTTCGCTCACTCCAACCTGATCCTCACTTCCCTTTGTAAAGGCCAGCATAACATAACGTCCTGTCAACGATTTATTCAGTACAATTATGTTGTTGGTACTACTTTGGTTCAACGATTGAGATGAAACCTGTGTCCAACTACCATTAACACTAGAAGAAGAAGAAATTGTGACAGCTCTTGCCACTCTTTTCGCTTCCTTCACAAACAACTCTATTTCCTTGATATTGGAATAATTATTACTGCCAACATCAATTATAACATAAGGGTTATTGTCACTACCTCTATTTTTCCACATTGTGTTTTCATTCCCATCAGTGACATAGGAAGTATACGAACCGCCTCCATTAGAGGAAACTTCCTGAACGGACGCATCAACCTTCTCAAGGGCTGTAGAAGAATACTGATCGCCATATGTCTGCGCTTCAATGTCAAGTCCGCAGAACGCAACACTAAGCAACAAAAACAATCTATATAAAGAATTTATGTATTTCATGTTTTATGTCCTCCTTTTTATTTTATGAACATATTAAGCATTTCATGACGCAGATAGTCGAGACCGAACTCCGGTGTACGTGTTTTGCTCTTAAACGGGAAGTTGGTAATGTCGTCGGTAAGTACCTTTACTGTATATGTGCGGTTGTATGTTGCGCCATTATCCTGCCACGTAACCAAAAGGCTAAGATCAAAAGTCTTGCCGGCAGATGCCGTAACATGGCCCTTAACCATGGTAACTCCTGTTGTTTCGCCGTCAAAGGCAATGCCGCTGACGCCGTCAGGCATGTTCCATGTACCAGTTAAATTCGTTATATTACTTGTGTTTCCTCCGTTTATATTTATACCTTTCACTGTAAACGCGAACTGGCATCCTTCGGGCACTGTTATTTCATAAGTATCTTGAGTGAATCCCACAGTTACTTCCACCGGCAGGCTGCCTATCGGGCTTACCCAACATTGCGCTTCGAGGTCGAGGCCATAGTCGTTGAGCTGCAGCGTAAGCGGGAAGATGCTGTTGCGCGGAAGTTCATTGCGTTGTGTAACGGCAGTGGCATCATGAATAATGCCTGTTGCCTCTACTGTCTTTATTTTCACCGTAAACGGGTGACCAACCGGTGAAGAGTTTACATAAAAGTCAGGAATAACAAGTGTTCCTGTTGTACCTGTACCGTCAGCTTTCAGAGTTCCGTCACCAGGGATATTTATAGTCTTTGTCGTTGTGTATGCCTCTCCATCCAAAATTTTATCTGAGAACAAGCCTATCTTGTCTGCATATCCGCTGAACGACAGGGCTGTAACCTTTGTGTCGGGCTTGCCTGTGATGCTCATTCTTATCTTGGTTACAAGGCGGTCGAGACCGATAGAGATGTTGCGTGTAGAACGCGTAATGGTTACTTCCTCCTTTGCGCTCATCGGGATAAAATAAGTAAGCAAGTCAAGCTTTGAGGCAGGATTGTCTTCAAGCACGATATTGTCTATATCAATACCCTTCTCCGTAAGAGATTCGCCGTCTCCCAATCCTGTAAGGCTGCTCCACGCCGTACTGAAATAAGAATCAATGTTTGCAAAGGCATACACTGTGTATGTGCCCGGTGTTAGCGTGAAGCTCTCTGAGGTCCATGTCTTCAAGTTTCCCACCTTTGCTGCTTCGTCATTACTCAAATCTGGCAAGAATTTCTTCACGACCTTGTCGCCCTGTATAAAAAGCACGAGCAGGTTGTGCATATACTCGCTGTTCTGCCCCACTTCGGTACCCTCTCTTGTGTTCAGGTCGCCTTCCTCACGTGCTGTGATGCTCAGCTGAAGCATGGCGGGAGCATTGTCGTCGCCCGTGTCGATGTCGTCGTCGAACGAGCATGAGGCAAGAGGCACGGCGCACAGCCATGGCAGCAGCCATAACATAGCCTTATATATATGTTGCTTTATCTTGTTCATAACGTCAGTGTTTTTTCATTATATTCATTACATCACATAGGCAGAGTCTCATTATCGAGCAGCAGCCAGTCGTTAACATACACGTCAACAATCAGACTCTCCTCTTCCGGCACTTCGCCTCCGAGCGAATAAACGCTGTTGACCGTAAGTTTATATATATTGTTTCGCACAATGGCATACTCCATTATACCCTTCTTTGTATCATCATTGTCATTGCTGTGGCGCACCCACCATGTGTAATAACATGTGGCGTCTTCGTATGTGCGCGTTCCGTAAGGCTGCAAGGCAATACGCGTAACCTTATCATTCTGGTCAAGAACCACTTTTCCGTTTTCGTCTTTTGAATAGCCGCACTCATTCAGCATATAGTTGCCCCATGTAAGCGAAGAAGCATTCGCAACAGTTTCCGAATCGTCTTTACCCTCAGCCTGTCCTTCAAGATATTTGTTATATCCCGACGGATCATTGGTAAGCAACGTGGATGTAATAAACTGTTTTACATCCCCCCATGTCGCGCAACTTGTTATATTGTCTAAATCATCAAACTTACTTCCATAAAATCCGGCCATCATATCCTCCATTGAGGCATAAATCTTTGTACCATACGCGAAGAATGTTTCTCCTTCGGTATAATTTGCCACGCCCTGCGGATTAAACTTTGCCTTGAACACCACGCCCGTGCTGTAGTCGCTGCCTGCCGCATCGGCTGCCGTAGTGTTTTCGAGTGTATAGCCTATACGTTGCCATGTTTCGGCTCCGTCAGAAACAGAAGTGCCCGGCTGAACGTAACCTGCCCACCAGTTGGGGTCTGAAGAACCGTTCATAAACCATGTTCCGTAAAGATTTCCATTCTTGCTTGCCGTCCATGGGTCGAGCACGTAATTTGTTGCTGCGCCGTTCTCGTCAGCAGTTTCATCACCGAGATAAGACAGATTGGTACCGTTAACATCATCAGCAACGCGCTTTATGATATAGCTGCCTGCAGTAAGATTGTTCACCAGGGCTGCGCCGGTTATCTCAACTGTGGCACCAGAATATGCCGGGTCAGTACAAGGATAAGACGCTTCGGCCTTATAGTCGAGCCTTGCAGCCATGCGCTCTACGTTTACCTCAGCCTTTGCCGGATCATTTTCCGGGTTAGAATTAAGCGTGAGCGTGGCGTCGGCAGCTGATGTCATTACGAAATCAGAATAGTCAGAGCCTGAGGCTGTCCATGCCGTGGTCTGTATATGATTGCGCACGTCGGCGAGCGTGAGCGACTGGCCTGTCCACCAGTCTGCGCCCGGATTTGCCACCACGAGCACGTTATATGTTCCGTCGTCGAGGTCTACCTGCTGCGGCGTTGTTGTATAGGTGCGGTCGATGCCGTTGCCCGGCTCGGTATAGCTTCTAACGTTAAATGTTGCTACAGCCATGATTTTGGTTGAGCCGTCGCTGTTTACTCCGTTATTTCCCTGATAGAAGAAGGCCACGGCAGATTTTATTTCATTCTCATAATCTTGTCCAGTCTCATCTCCGTCGCCCTGTTCGCCTCCCGTAGGATTAGAGCGCGTAGGCGTGCTTTGCTGCGATGCGAAGCTGAGCGAGACATAAGAAGATGCCGACATGCCGCCTCCGCCTGTCGGAGCGGTGTCGATGTCTTCCTGAGCACAGCCGGCCGCAAGAGATGCCATAAGCAGGCATCCCGCAACGCCCTTAACTGTATGTAATATATTCTTGTTCATAGACATTCGTGATTTTTAAGTTGGTTGGCTGTTTAAATCACAGTTCCTCAAACTGCACCCGCTTGCTCCATCCCAGCACGCTGATGCTGATGTTTACGTAAGCCAGGCGGTCGCCCTTGAGGTAGAAATCGAGCTGATAGTCGTAGCCGCGGTCGAGGAATTCCTGTTCCGAGTAGCGGTATATCTCCTCGCTCGTGCGCAGACGGCTGAGAAGGTCGGGCAGGTTGACGCGCACCACTTCCATATTGGTGTTTTTATTCACTATAGACAGTATGCCGTCGTCCTTTGCATCGGCATGATACAATATGCGCGATGTCATAAAGTCGGCATGAGCTATCTTGCCCACTCCGTCTATCGGGTCGCCGTTATGGTCGAAGGCCGGCGTGCGGTCGTCGGTATTCCATGTTGCGTGCGGCGTGTAGACCACGGTGCTGGTCTCGTCGAGCGAGTTATCCCAGAGGATGTGCGAGTTGCGGTCGGTGATGGTCATGTCATAGTTTGCCACGTCCATCTGTGTGGGGTCGTCGAGCTCGCGCATTGTCACGTTGATTTTCTTGGTGTCGCGCATGAGCGAGATGGTGTGGTAAGTAGGCTTTCCGGCGAACACCTCAACAGGTTCAACCTCCATGCCGTGCCACAGAGTGTCGAGGGGCAGTCCGTGGTTGTCAACAAGGAGCATGTCGCTGCCCTGCTGTGTTGTCTCGAGTCTGACGTCGAGTGCCGTCATGTCGTCTCCGGCAGTAAGGTCAGAGCGGACGAAGCGTGCGCGTCCAGACTCCATCTGCTCAGAGTAAGAGTTTTGTCCGGCAAGCACTATGAACTTATACTTGCCCGGGTCGAGGTCCATCTTCATTGAGTATGTAGGCACGGCCAGCGGCAGCGAGCTGCCCACGTTGGCCTCCGACTGGCGTGTGACATACTTGCCGTTTTCGTCGAACACGTAGACATCTACAGCTCCCACATGGTCGTTGAACATGTCAGCGCGCTCAAGATTGTAGTCGTACTTGAAGTTGAGATACAGCCCCATGGGACAGTCGTCTCTGTCTTCGGTCATCATGTCGCACGATGTGAACACCGGTGTCGACAAAGCCGCAATGCACAGCCAAGTCAGACGCTTTATTGAAAGATACTTCATAAGCATATATATTTTTTGTTTTTATTTCCTTTATCCATATTTAATTGTTGCATTGTCTTTGCGCGGCGACATTGCTGTCTATCCTCGCCGGGCCAGCCCGGATGCCTATCTGTCTGTGTTGCTTAAGCAGATGTTTAGCCTTGGGCTGTCGCTGTTTATGTTGTGGGCACTTGCCCTTGAGCGTCGTGCCTCGTTGTTGTCAGTTTTGGTTTGCGGCAACATTGTTCCGCAACGGCTCCTCTCTCTGTGCCGGAGCTGCACCCCGCCGTATCTCATGGTGTCTCTGCGGGCAGACTTACATGCAGGCCACACCTCTGCGGCTTCTGCCTTTTTAAGAAAATGTGCGGCCGGCCCGTACCGGCCGCACACGGATGTTGTCAATTAATTTTAACTTTTATGAAGTTCAATCTTATTAGAGATCTACGTTCTGGCTGCGCTTAGCCCAAGAGAGAACGTTGATATCAACAGAGATGTAAGATTCCTTCTTGTCAACAGGTTCAGGAGTAACTTCTGTTACGTTAGGATCACCAAGGCTCTTAATGCTTTGAACATTAATTTCGTACCAGTTGTTGCGGAGAACGCCATAACGGCCGAGATATTCATAAGACTTATCAGCATAAATACTATTGCCTGTTTCATAAGTTGCATCCCAAGGTGTCTGAGTTTCATCAAAGTGTCTGATGTAAACAGGATAATAAGCAACTCCGTTTGCATAATACTCTAATGTAATATGGTCATTAGCAAGAGTTGCAGCATTTGTAGGATATTCAGCAGCATCAGCCTTCAGTTTGCCTTTACCTGATTCATTAAGAACAATTGTAGCAACGGTACGTTTTCCGGCAGCTTCTGTTGAGAATGTAACATCAAAGTCTGTATCTGATGAAAGTGCTTTACCCTGATCAACATTGGCCTTAGCCCAAGCATTGAATGTAACATCATTCAGCAAACGTGCAGCAACTTCTTTCTTTACATCAGCTACTTGCCATATTTCGCTTCTGTCGCCATCAACAGTATAGAACTCTGTTCCGCCATTGAATGTAGCCTTAACAATAACACGTGTAAGATTCTGCTCAAGCATGTTAGCCAAGTCTGTTGTATTCTCGAAACAATAAGCTGCAAATTCTCCGTTAGCAGGATTAACAGCCGGCAGAGTTGCATGCTCACCGCCAACAGTAGTGAGACCGCCAACACCTGTGGTGCTATAATTATAGTCATCACCCCAATAAACTCTATAAAGTCCGCTTGCAATGGCTGTTCCGCCTATGAAACGATAATCGGTTGAACGAGTTGCCTTAAAAGCTTTCCATGTATTAAAATCTGTAACATCACGAACCAGCTTGTTGGTCTGGTTTGTATTGTCAAGAGCCCATCCGTCAATTGTATAAGTAAGCCCAGATCCGTCTGTAACAGTACCATTGGCACCATTCTTTACAGTTACCTTAGCCTCAGCTCTTTCAACATAGATTGTTGCTGCGGGATTAGCATCTGCCTCAGCCTTTGTCTTAAAGATTTTGCTACCGTCGATAGTAACAAGAGGTTCTACAACATTTGCACTTGTAGGATCTACAGTACCACCTTGTGCGTCAGCCATAATGGCATTTGACATCAGCAGACCATCATCGTGCCAGCTGTAGTCTGTACCGATAGCTGTTTTGACAGCATCATTAAGTTCTGAAAGACTTTTACCTTTAGCAGTAGCTCCGTTAACATTCAATATACCACCTTCTGCAATAGAAAGGAGTCCATTATTGTTGAGAACTACCAAAGCCTTAATATCACCAGAAACGCTGTTAATCTCCTGAGTAATCTTAGCTGTTGTTGTGATGTTGTCAGTTGTAGTGCCTTCCGGTGAGAAGTTCAGATCCATGTTGTAGGCACTGTTCACTACGTCATTAACAAACAGAATAAGAGTAGCATCCTTTACCTCATACTCTGCCGGTGTGCCGTCGTCGAAATTATCGTTGGCACGTGTACCAGGCTGCGTAGGGAGCTGAATGGCAAGGTTGATATACCCCTTACCCTTATCATTCCACTGTGGCTGTCCGCCATTGTCAATGCCATCCTCGCTTGAACAAGCTCCCAGCATCAGCGCTGCCAATGCGAAGGAAAATAATTTTACTTTTTTCATAATTTAAAAAATTGAGTTGGTTTAAAAAATATTTTTATCAATTCTCGTGTTTTTACATGTCGAGTATCTGCAGGTTTTTGTCCACTCCCTGTGCTCCGGCCTGCTTAGCCTGATTGAGCAGCTGGCGCGCCTGTCCGGTGTTGCCCTCGAGCATGGCCATCACGCCCTTGGCGTGCAGAGCCTGCGGCGAGTTGCCTGCCTTGCTGAGATAGCGTTTAGCACCTTCAAGGTCGCCGCTCTCCATGCGTGTGCATGCGGCATTGATGTTGGCCGTAGGGTCGTCGGGATACATGCGCACGGCGGTCTCCATAACCTCGTTGAACTCGCGCGAGCCCGGCTCGTAGGTCTGTGCCACCATATACATCTCCTCGAGCGAAAGCTGCTGCGGCTTGGTCTTCAGCACCTGTTTTGCCTCGTCTACCGAGAACGGGCGCACGCTGTAGCTCACCACATAGTCAGAGTGGCGCAGAGCGGGATACCATGAGTCGAGCATAAAGCGGTAGTCTGTAGGATAAGTAGACTTAATCTTCCACTCTTTGGCATCGGGGTCGAGCGTCTTGTCGTCGATGAGCTTAAGTATGGCGTCGCTGTTGTCGAGATTACCCTCAACGACATACTCGCGCAGGCCTTCCCAGTCTTCAGGCGTAGACGATACGGTGAAGAGGCGGTCTTCTATATGCACGAGCTTGCGCACATAGTCCTTGAGCGTCTTGGCACGGTTCTGTGCCAGATATGCGTTATGCTCATAAGGCGACTCGGGCGAAGCATATCCGTGGATTTCGATGTTTGTTATGGTTGTGTTCTTGTCGTTCTTCACGAGGTTGATTGTGTTCACAATCTTCTCCAGCTCGCGCGGGTTGTTGCGGTATTCGGGATAGAGAGTGATTTTGTCAACGGGGAAGTCGATAAACGCGCGTCCTTCCTCATGGCGCACCTTCTGTGCCTCGGCTGCCGGGCGCATATACGGCATGAACGGCGTGCGCAGGCGCTTCAGCTCAACGGTGTTCTGGTCTTTCACGTCGCCGCATCCGCAGAGGTCTTCAGCCACGATGACGTTAGAGTTCTTCATCCAGGGCTCATAGGGCAGCACGGCGCTGTAGTGGAGCGTCTGGTCGGTGTTGTTCTTACGTCTTACAGCCACCACGTTTGCCGGAAAGTCCTTATGTCCGCCGCGGCGGTAAGAGATGTCCTGCTTGCGTCCGTTCACTACTATATGCGGCATCTGCCTCTCCTCGGTGTTGTTAGTGATGATGGGCGTGAAGACGAGCCTCATGTTAGAAGGCAGCTTCAGCGAGTCCATATTGAGGTCGAGGTCAACCACCATAGTCTGGTTAGTGTTCTCTACCTTGATATTCTCTACCGTCACCGTCCGTCCGGCCAGCTTAGGCTCCACGCTCTGTGCCTGCAGCGCGAGCGGCGCGGCCAGCAGGCATGCACAATATATAGATAATCTTTTCATGTCCTTGGTGGTTTATAGTATCAGAAGATGTAAATAAGACTCAGCGCGGCCTTTGTCGGGCCGAAATAGTTGGTGTGCGACGACTTGAGCTTCTCGCCGCAGGTTCCGCACTTGTATTTGTCATACTTTATGTAGTCGTATCCCAGGCCTATGGATGCCTCAAAGTTCCAGTGCTTTGACATCACCCACTGATATCCTGCCGTTACGCCTCCGCCTGCATACCATCCTTCATAGCGGTGGTCCTCAAGCTCGGGGAAGAACCCGAAAGGCAGCTCAACGCTGCTTGCGTTGAACTGTCCGCCCATGAGGTGGGCACCGATGAACCAGCCATTGAAGCTCTCGCAGAACCAATAGCGGTATTCAGGCATAACAAGCCAGTGGCGCAGACTCGACTGGTCGCCGCCCGACTGTTTCCACGGATTAAGACCATAGAACAGCTGCAGCGTGCTTTTCTTACCTACTGAGGCTTCAATTCCTAAGTTAGGAGTTGTGGTAGCCCAGTATAATGCATTGGTCTTCAACGCCACGTTCTGTGACAGCATTGTGGCTGAAGTTGCCAACACAAATAGTGCTGTACTTAATATGCGTTTAATCATAAATCCTGTAAATATTTTAGTTTTTTCTATTTCTCGGAATCTTGTTTTTATTCATAGTTATATTATCTCAGCAGATGGTTTTTATATCATCGTTGATCAATCATTTCACATCGTAAAACTGCATTCTCAGACTGTGTTGTTGCCTTATGACAATTTCAGTTAGCAGTTTAGTTTACAGCCATGTTTGCGTGGCCGTTCATGCTGACAGGTTCGTATATGTTATTTATACCGATTACAGGTTTTTCACATTAGTCGTTCGAATGCTGGCACCATTTAAGGTTAAGCTCGTTCGACATTTTTGTGCTAAAGTTCTTATTCCAAGCAGCATGTTTGTAAAAAACACACCTTATTTTAAGGAATATTTATCTTAAAACTTTTCAATTGCAAAAATAACAATAAGTAATTACAAAGGGCCCCTCTTAGTGTTAAAAATCATTAATCAGGCACTTTTTCTCAATAAAAAGTTTTGGTGTCAGAAATATACTTTTTTGCCTTAAATACAGGGAAATGCAGGCATCAGGCAAGAAAAAAAATACTTACATACATCAAGCATAGCCAACGAAAATATATCATCACGCACATTTTCGGCTTGCGTAAGCATATGCAGCGGCAGAATGACATAATGAAAGAATATTAGAACATACGCTTACAATGTGATTCAGACTGACGTTCTCATACTGAAGTATTCAGAAATTAAAATCATCTGGCCGCAAAAACGGGCAGTTTTCGTGTGCAAGCGCAACGCCCTACGGCATAAGGCGTTACGCTGGATGAAGGCAATATGTGCAATGTTTTTGTCCCAATTAGGACAAAAAAGCCATTATTTCAATAAAAAAACAGGGTGGTTTCAAGGTCTGAAACAGCCTGTTTTTGATGCAAAAGTGGCCGAGTTATTCAGAAATAGCTGCCCGTTTGGACATAAATGTAAATATTGTTTACCAAAGCACGGCCATGCATGGCTCATCATTTTCTATTTCGTCAGAAAATCCGTACAAAAATGAAATGACACTTTGAGAGGCTATAAAGCCAAGGCGATGACATAACGAGAAATCTCATCATGCCGACAAAGGCTGAACCGTTACGGGTGCATACTGTACACAAAAGGAACAACCATGACGCGGCACACCCACGGATTCAGTCACACAAGAAACATCACCCGAAGCGGTGATAATTCATAATTCAAGGATAAAGATAATACGAAAATAGCACCGCTTCGGGTGCAGGTCGCCACTGCATCGGGGAGTCCGGGCGTGGCTTCGCAAGGCTGCGCCACACCCGGTTACAGAAGTGAAGCCCTACGGGCTGCATATCCTCTTGCGGCATCTAGAACAAAACACATGAAAAGGAAAGACATAAATATGAATATACAATATGAAAAGGCACAAGAACGCATGAAAAAGGAAATGTTTAAAAGCATACAAGCAAGCCAAAACGCATGAAGAGGTATGACGGCAAGTATGCAGCTCTAATACTAAAGAAATATCAAAGCGAATGAAGCAAGAACGCAAAAAAACGCACACGCCACGAGCCCGAAGGGCTGCACCTCGATAACCATGGGTGTGCCATCCACGGATTCAGCAACGCAAGAGGCATCACCCGAAGCGGTGATACTTAATTAAATGAATGAAGAGGCATGCAAGATGAAACCAGCCGGAACAGAACAGCCGGAACAAACGGGACAAACAAAACATATATGCATAATATAAAGTACACGCGGGCGCGCATACTTGCGCCCCGGCACATCGGACATGACATAATTTAACTTGCCGAGCTGAAAAATATAAGGCCATTTATTTTGCTTTACCGCTGATTTTAGGTAACTTTGCCAAAAGTTTAACCTGAATAAAGACATAATTTTTAATTTTTTCACCATGGCTTATACACGCATAACTGCTGCCGAAGCTGCGGCAATGATTAAGAACGGAGAGAACATAGGTCTGAGCGGATTTACGCCCGCAGGCACCGCCAAGGCCGTAACCAAGGAGCTGGCCAAGATAGCTCAGGCTGAGCACGAGACCGGCAGAGAGTTTAAGGTAGGACTGTTCACCGGCGCCTCTACAGGACAGAGCACCGACGGCGACCTGTCGAACGCGCAGGCTATAAAATACCGCGCGCCCTACACCACCAACTCTGACTTCCGCAAGCACGTAAACGCAGGCGAGATAGCCTACAACGACATCCACCTGAGCCACATGGCACAGGAGCTGCGCTACGGCTTTATGGGAGAGGTTGACTGGGCGATAATTGAGGTGTGCGACATCGAGGAAGGCGCCGACACATGCAAGGCTTACCTGACGGCTGCCGGAGGCATCAGCCCCACAGTGGCACGCCTGGCAAAGCACGTGGTGCTGGAGCTTAACAGATTCCACAGCCCCGAGGCAAAATATCTGCACGACGTATACGAGCCGCTCGACCCGCCGTGCCGCCAGCCGATACCTATCACACACGTGAACGACCGCATAGGCACACCATATGTAGAGATAGACGCCAAGAAGATTGTGGGCGTTGTAGAATGTAACATAGCCGACGAGGCAAGAGCCTTCAAGGATGCCGACCCGATAACTGACCAGATTGGACACAACGTGGCACAGTTCCTCATCAGCGACATGAAGAGGGGCTTCATACCGCAGTCGTTCCTGCCGCTGCAGAGCGGCGTGGGCAGCACTGCCAACGCCATACTGGGCGCACTGGGACACGACGAGAGCGTGCCTAACTTCAACATCTACACCGAGGTGCTGCAGGACAGCGTGGTGGGCATGATGCTCGAGGGACGCATCAAGGACGCGTCTACATGCTCGCTGACAGTGTCTAACGAATGTCTGAAGCAGATTTACGACAACATGGACTACTTCAAGCAGCACCTGACGCTGCGTCCGAGCGAGATTTCAAACTCGCCTGAGGTTATCAGACGACTGGGCGTCATTGCCATCAACACTGCCATCGAGGTTGACATCTACGGCAACGCCAACTCTACACACATCAGCGGAACGAAGATGATGAACGGTATTGGCGGAAGCGGCGACTTTGAGCGCAACGCATACATAAGCATCTTCACCTGTCCGTCAACTGCCAAGGGCGGTCTTATCAGCTCTATCGTACCGATGGTAAGCCATCAGGATCACTCTGAGCACGATGTAAACATCATCGTTACAGAGCAGGGTGTGGCCGACCTGAGAGGCAAGAGCCCAATAGAGCGTGCACACCTCATCATAGAGAACTGTGCTCATCCTGACTACCGTCCGCTGCTGCGCGACTATCTGAAGATTGCCAAGATGGGACAGACACGCCACTGCCTGACAGCTGCCTTCGCCATGCACGACACTCTGATGCGCAAGGGCAACATGCATCTGACAGACTTTGCTGAGTATGTTAAGTAATTATTTTAGAAGTTAGAGGGAGTCAAGACACATGGTCTTGTGGGTATGCGGGCTATCATTCTTATCAGCCTCATTACTCCCATAAAATAAGGGGCTAAGGCGTTTCGCCTTAGCCCCTGTTTCATGGGATGGGAATTATGGGCGGAATGAGAGTGATAAGACTAATAAGGCTGATGAGACCCATACAGGCCGGGAAAAACGCCAAAAGGCATTTGTCTTAACTCCTTAACTCCCCTAACTCCTTAACTCCTAAATAAATATCTCCTAAAGATATCATTCAATAAACCTCACCTTAGCCTCATTTCTCGGCTTAGCCTCGGGAGCCTCGTCGGGATAGCCGAAGGCTATGCAGTAGAGCAGCTCGTAGCCCTTGCTGAACTCAAGTTTCTTGAGATATTCGGCAGCCTCGGGCGTGCGCATGAAGCGGGCCGGACCGCCAAGACAGCACGAGCCTATGCCCATCGACTGGGCAGCCAGAATCATGTTGCCGCCAAGCAGTCCGCAGTCTATCTGCGAGCAGTCATACGACGGGTCGTTGGCTATGAACACCACGGTGGGCGCATTGCGGAACATATTCTTGAACGACGCGTCGGCCGCTGCCTCAGGATTATACTTCTTGTAGATAGCCGTAATGCCGTCGATAAACTCAGGATTGTCAACCACGCGCACCTCCCACGACTGCTTGTTCATGCCGTTGGGCGCGTTGATGCCACACTTCAGTATCATCTGCATCGTGTCGCGGTTAACCGGCTGCGGCTTATACTTGCGTATGCTGCGGCGCTCCATTATCGTTGATATCACGGCCTCAGAGCGGTTTGCGACAGTGTCGGATGCTGCTGTGGCAGCATCGCTTTTGGATGAATTGGCACTGCAGCCAAAGGCCGCACAGGCAAAGGCTATGCCCAGAAAAAGATTTAAAGGTTTCATAATCATTCGGTTTTAAATGTTTGTCGTTAATTTAAAATTATCGGCAACACAGACTGCACGCAATCTGCACAACCACTGACAAAACTAACGAAATATTTTAATAATACATGCTAACGCCTGTGTTTTTTCATGTTTTATAACATGCGGCGGCATGCCCAAACAGCCACAAAACTATGTTTTAAAGACTTTAATAACAACAACTTGCGCAATTGTGCCGGATTTTTTAGTAACTTTGTGGCCTGAAATCGAAGCAACATCCTATAAATGAAAAAAATACTCATAACGGGCGCAAGCGGATTCATAGGCAGCTTCATTGTCGAGGAGGCGCTGAAAAGAGGATTCGAGACATGGGCAGCCGTAAGAAAAAGCAGCTCAAGGAAGTATCTAAACGACAGCAGAATACATTTTATAGAGCTCGACCTGGGCAACCTGGACAAGCTGGAGAAGCAGCTGAGCGGACAGCAGTTTGACTATGTTGTGCATGCGGCAGGCGTAACCAAATGCCTGCACAGCAGCGACTTCTTCAAGGTGAACACCGAAGGCACGGCCAACCTGGCGCTGGCGCTGCGCAGACAGAACACGGGGCTGAGGCGCTTTGTATATCTGAGCAGTCTGAGCGTGATGGGTCCGGCGCGCGAGCAGGAGCCTCACACCGAGATAACGGCAGCCGACGAGGCATGCCCCGACACGGCCTACGGCAAGAGCAAGCTGGAGAGCGAGCAAAGGCTCGAGGCCATAAAGGGATTTCCGTTTATAGTGCTGCGCCCCACGGGCGTCTACGGCCCGCGCGAGAAAGACTACTTCATGATGGCGCAGAGCATAAGCAGGCATGTTGACTTCGCCGTAGGCTACAGACCTCAGCATATTACGTTCATATATGTAATGGACGTGGTGCAGGCCGTATTCCTTGCCCTCGACCACGGCACCGTAGGTTCAAGATACTTCATAAGCGACGGCCGCGTGTACTCGTCGCGCACGTTCAGCGACCTGATAAGCAACGAGCTGGGCAATCCCTGGCTGCTGCGCATAAAGGCGCCGCTGTGGCTGCTGCGCATAATATCCTTTGCCGGCGAATGGACAGCCCGCATTACGGGCAAGATATCGGCACTGAACAACGACAAGTATAACATAATGAAACAGCGCAACTGGATGTGCGACATCAAGCCGGCCGAGAACGAGCTCGGCTACAAGCCGCAATATGACCTGAAGCGCGGCGTGGCGGCAATAATAAAATGGTATAAAGACAACGGATGGCTGTAAAGGAAATTATAAGGATAATTGGATAGATGAGAATAATGGGACTAATGAGAAAATAAAATTAATGAGACTGATGAGAGAAATGGGGCGCATGGCTCACATAAGTCCTATAAGTCTCATCAGCCCCACATCCCCAATCTCTCCCCATCTCTCCCATCCCCTTTTCCACCACTAACAATCTCTTAAAATGATAAAATTCATCAAGCAGCTTTTCACAATAGAGAAGCAACCCAAGAAGGGGCAGTTTGCCCTCGAGTGGGTGGTGCTGGCATATCTCGTGCTCACACTGCTCATAGTGTTCTTCACATACACCAAGGCGGCCAACCCCGACGCCATGATATGGGGGCGCATACGCATTGCCGTCATCACGGTGGCACTGTGGGGCGTCTACCGCATGCTGCCGTGCCGGCTTACACGACTGGCACGCGTGGTGGTGCAGATGGCGCTGCTGGGCTGGTGGTATCCCGACACCTACGAGATCAACCGCATGCTGCCCAACCTCGACCACGTGTTTGCCCAATGGGAGCAGGACATGTTCGGCTGCCAGCCGGCCCTGCTGTTCTGCAAGGCCATGCCGTGGCCCGTGGTGAGCGAGCTTATGGACATGGGCTATGCCTCCTACTATCCGATGATAGCGCTCGTGGTGCTCTATTACTTCGTCTTCCGCTACCACGAGTTCGAGCGTGCCTCGTTCATGGTGCTCACGGCCTTCTTCATCTATTATGTGGTGTTCGTTCTCGTGCCCGTAACAGGCCCTACGTTCTACTACAAGGCTGCCGGACTGACCAATATAGCCAACGGCGTGTTCCCCAACGTTCACGACTATTTCAACTATTATCAGGACTGTCTGCCCAGTCCCGGATACAAGGACGGCATATTCTATCACTTTGTTGAAGACGCCAAGGCGGCCGGCGAAAGGCCCACGGCAGCCTTCCCGAGCAGCCATGTGGGCATAAGCACCGTGCTAATGCTGCTCGTATGGCACAGCGGCAACCGCCGCCTGCTCTATGTGCTGCTGCCCTTCTACATCCTGCTATGCCTCGCCACGGTCTACATCCAGGCCCATTATGCCATAGACGCACTGGCCGGACTGGTGAGCGGCGCGCTGCTCTACGTGGCGCTCATGGCTGTTTCAAAGAAGATGGTAACAAGACAATAAGACAGTCAGGGCAGGCATACCGCAGTAAAAGCGATATGTCTGCCCTGTTTTTTTTAACTGCCGGAAAACTTCTTTAACTAACATAACTTCGGCAACTTGCATAAAATAACTATTTTTGCAACCGTGACAAGACTTAGAATATTCATAACGGCTCTGATGGCACTGATGCTCGCGGCCACGGCTACGGCACAGGACAAGAAAGGCGACAACCCCGAGGACAACGAGGTTGACATGGACAACCCTACGTTTGTGCCTATGGTCAAGGTGGGCAAGGTGCTCATTGACGGCGACAGCATACAGTATGTTGAGCTAAACAACGTGTATGTATACCCGCAGCCGGTGTTCAAGAACGCCAGGCAGCGCGCCGCCTACAACCGTCTGGTGTATAACGTAAAGAAGGTGCTGCCCATAGCCAAGGAGGTTAACAGGGTTATCATCGAGACTTACGAATATCTGCAGACGCTGCCCAACAAGAAGGCGCGCGACGAGCACATGAAGCGCGTGGAGGAAGACATCAAGAAGAGATACACGCCAAGAATGAAGAAGCTGTCGTACTCGCAGGGCAAGCTGCTCATAAAGCTAGTCTATCGCGAGTGCAACTCATCGGCCTACGACCTTATACGCTCGTTCATCAGCCCCATAAGGGCAGGTTTCTATCAGGCCTTCGCCTGGGCTTTCGGCGCCAGTCTGACAAAGAAATATGACCCCGAAAAGACCGACCGCCTGACAGAGCGCGTAGTGCTGATGGTTGAGTCGGGACAACTATGATTAAGAATGAGACTTATGGAAAGAATGAACTAATAAAATTAATTGGAAGAACGGGAGCTATGGGACTTATGAGATTAATATGACTCATGGCTCTTATAAATCCCATCTCTCCCTTTATCCTCATCCCCACAATAAAATGAAGGTGTGTCAAAAAGCACACCTTCTTTTTTGTATGACAAAGCCCCGACTTTCACAAGCTGGGGCTTTGTTATTA
>PPYE01320131.1_pt1 | contig 37328 bp, 39 predicted proteins | sample 1559881 | NCBI WGS metagenome assembly PPYE01 (sample SAMN08240022, study PRJNA423297) | Human gut metagenome, whole genome shotgun sequencing project. | reverse complement strand
TTATAGCTATCACAAATCTGCCACCTAGAGCAATGATGGGAATTGAATCTTGTGGAATGTTACTTAGTGCAATCCATGAAGAAGAGGGCGAAGAAAAACTTCATCTTCTGATGGTAGATGACCATATTCCGGCTGGTGCGAAATTATACTAAAGTGATATGAAAAAATCATTGATAATTGAGATTTACGACCAATTTACGACCAGTTAAAGAGAACACGTTTAAAGAAATAGGACTTTCCCAAAAGGAAAGTTCTATTTCTTTATATAGTATATGTAAAATGGAATTTTTTGAAGAAATTATAATTTGTATAGTTGCAGTTTAATAGTTACTATGCTAATCTGTAATTGTTGGCATGAAAATAAAAATTATTTAATGTGCAGTTATTTTAATTAGTAATATGCATAATGATTTTATGCTATCGAAGGAGGAAAGGATCATGCTAAAGAAATTCATTAAGAAAGTTTTATGCGTATCATTAACAATGGTAATGTTAATGTCTATGGTGACATCTACAAGTGCCGCCACATTCACACCCAAGAGGTCTCACACTGATGCTGAGGTACAGGAAAGGGCACTGTACTTGATTGACAAAGCTGATGACATTGCATTCTCCCCATACAGTGGTTTTTCTGGAAATACAGAACCTAATGTATCTTATAGCAGTCGGCATAAGATGGACACTTACTTGGCATATGCCATGTGTGAAATGCTTCTTGCAACACCAAACTTAGACTCAGCTTGTTCCCCAGAAACAGTAGCGGAACTGAAGCAGGCAAAGAAAACATGGAAGTCAGCTTATGTAAGTGACTTGATGTATCTTTTCTACTCTCAGGTTTGGTCTGATACCTACTTCATTGTTGATACTAAGTATCTTACCGTTACTTACAAAAACCCACGTGCATGGCATGACTATTCAGCAAGCAACACGGTACTTCATCTTCAGCCAGCTAAAGTTTTAAATAAAGCAACAAGTTCATATAATCGAGTAAAAAATTATATTGCTAAGTATCAGAAATATAATCCGACACTTGCAGCCAAACTCAATAAGTGGAACACATCTCAGTATAAAGGTTATAAAAAACTTGCAAGTAAGTTAAAAACTTTTACAGCTAAAGACTATGTAAAGCAGCGTGGTTATGATTATGATGGAGTACTTAGCTATGTATGGCAGTACTATAAGTTACCTCGATTGGGAGTTGAAATGGGTCAGGTGTATGAGGAAACTAAGATACTTTCAAAAATAAGTACATGGTATTGGAATACAAAGGGTATGCATCCATTCAACAGTAATCCTAATTCTCCATTTAACACATTTGCTAAAAATGTAAAATACGGTGCATGGTAGTCATATTTATAGAGGCAGGGCGAGAGCCCTGCTTCTTTTTTTGTTTTGAGTTACACATTCATACTTTTCAGATACAGAAAATTCCATTGATTGGCTTGACTACCATTCACAAGAAATTGAGCCACTGTCAAGCCCGAAGCCGTTTAACGGGGCGTAAGCCGGCTTTACAGTGGTGAAATTTCTTGTATTCTTCACAATTGCCAATCAGGTTTTCTGATTATATTAAAACGGTAAATATATGTCTGCTGTTTTTTAAAGAATAAACAAGCCTGCTTCCATATCCCATTCATATTCATCTGAATGGTCAAGGAAATAGTTTCCAACAATAATAGATATAAGTTGATTCTTTTTTATCCCAGTTATTAGAGAAAGATTATCTAATCGATATAAAAGTTCGCGAGAGAAAGGAATCGCATACTGTTTTGTTGGGAGTGTTTCTGGACGAATACGTGGCGTAGATTCCTTCTTATGTGTATCTTCCGGATCAGGCGTACCTTCCCAATCGGGTGTATCTATCAAATCAGATTTTATAGGTTCACCATACTCATATGTTATTGAATATTGTGGAGTAAAGTTGCTCAAATCCCTATATCCTAATCCCATATGCACTAAATTGTTGACGACGGTATTTAACGTATCATTATACTTTTCCTGAATGCTGTAAACTCCGTCTCGAATATATGCTGAAGTTTTAAGGGAAAAAGTTTTGGGCTTTTTTTTCTTACCGTATGCGTCAGTTGTACCCTCAATTTCTCTGGGTTTACATCGTTTATAATTTTGATTAAAAAATTCATTGTTATATTTGTATAGATGTAATTGCTCAAATATTAAACATCTAATAATAGTTTCAGGCGGTAGATTGAAATAGGCTCCATATGCAGTCAAGTTAGTGTAACTTGTTAAGGATAACTTAAAATTGAGTTTTGGCATAAATTCCTCCTAAAAAATTTAAGAATAAATGGTTTAAAAATACAGAATCTGACCCAATATAGAGATGTTAATTATAAAAAAATAGGTAAGACTATATTCTTGAGAGGGTAAGAATATGTAAAAAATAGGGGATGCTGTGATAATATTGTGGTGCTGTAATAGGTCAAAAATATATGCTATGATAAATTCACGATCGAAGCAGAGGACGCTCTGCAGAAAGGAGATACATATAATGAAAAATATTATAAACGGAAATCAGATTAAAATCAACCATTTGGAATTGCCTGCCAGTGGTATTATTCCGACAGAAGCAGTGTTGAAAAATGTGAGACCGTCATATGCAAAGGATAAAGATGGTAAAAAAACAGAACTGATTGAGTCCGTCAAATATGACTGTGTCAACATGGAAAAATTTTCCAGCTTCACTGTCAAAGTGCTGAGCAGTCAGCAGGTAATCACAAAAGAGGCTCTGGAAGCCTCTGACGAATTGGTTTGTATCAAGATTCCAGTTGAAGAAACTGTGATTCGTCCATATGAGATTGCATTTGGGGTTGCAAAAGTTACCGTTCTTGCACCATATGTCAAGCTTTCGGAATGATAATAAAACAGTGGTGGCATTAATGCCACCACTCTAAAAGAAGCTATTAATGGTATGGTTAAATCATATATGACTGTACCCATAATTAGAAAAGGAGGATAAAAATGTTCAAGGTATTAATAGATGTTTTAGGACTTTCTGCCATTGCAATTGTCGCATTTCTTATTACACGTAAAATTGTTATGTTGTATACAGGGTGCACAAAGCAGGAAGCAACAAAATTAATTCAAAAATTTTTCTCTCAGAAAGAAGAATATCATTTAGCAAATGATGCCTTATTAGCTTCAAATTTAATGGATGATATGAGGAATATTATCGGAGAAAAAAGATTTGCAAGCTTATACAAATTGTCAAGAACTCATAAAATGTTTTTTACAGGATATGCCAGTGGGTTACCGTATGTAGCAGTGACTGTTGTATATGAGGATGATAACGAGAAGGCACGGCTTGAAACTATATTAGGAGACACGGTTTCAAAATGTTTGTACAATCATGGGATGTATGGCGGTGTTTTATTAGATTGGAAGAGGAACGGAGATGTAAAAATGCCAACTCTAATGATTAGATATGCTGAGAATGACGAGCAGAAGAAAATTTTGGATAATTGTCTTGAAACTGAGGCAAAAGAAATTATTGCCAAATACAAACCATTGATAGACGAAGAAATCTGAAGTGCGGTATAAAGTATTTTTAGGATTTGATTATTATATTTTTCAGACAAGGGGAGTTAAACTTCCTTTGTCTGCCCCACTGGGGCATTTAGTTGTTGTGGGGGGAAGCGGCTCAGGTAAGTCTACAGGTCTGCTATATTGGCAGGTAAAGATGAAACGTTCGAATATTCCTCTTGAACTGCATATTATGGATTTTAAGGCATCACATGAATTTGTCGGAATAACAGATCACTATGCAGAGTATGAAGGCTGTTATGAGAAGATAGTGGAGTTCTATGATGTATTTTCTACACTTGAGGAAGGTGGAGATGGAACTGTTAGAATTTTACTGATTGATGAAGTTGCGGGATTATTGACTCATTTAGGAATGACTAAAGAAGGAAAAGTGAAGGCAGACAAAATCCGTATGATAATGAGCAGTATTTTGATGCTTGGAAGGTCAAGAAATTGTTTTTTATGGTTAGCGATGCAAAGATATACAGCAACTATTTTTCCGGCATCTTCGGGAGCTGTAGATAATTTTCATATTTATGTTGGATTAGGTAGACTATCAGTGGATAGTAGAAGGTCGTTATTTGCGGGAGAACATATAGATGCGGAGGAGGAGCTATTATTCGGACAGGGTAAGGGGATTGTGCTTATAGATGGACAACCTTTACAGACGTTAATAATTCCTCAGGTTTCAAAAGAAAAATTGTTACATATATTGCAGACAGAGTAAAAAGTTATAGGATGCGAAGCTCGAAGCACGCTTGCGTGCGTAGAGCGTAGCAGTCCTAGTGCCGAAGGCACTCCCCTTAAGTTAGTATTACCTTAAGGGGAAGCACAAACAAGCTGTAAGCTGGGAAATATAAGGAATTAGACATGATAACATTATTGCACAAAATGCACAGAGAGGTGATAAAAATAGGAGAAAAAAAAGATACCCAGTCTAATAAGTATTTGCTTACTATTAATAATCCTAAAGAAAAGCAATTGCTACATGATGATATAAAAAGAATTTTGATAAGCAATTTTAAAACTTTGGAATATTTTGCATTGGCAGATGAAAAAGGTCAGACATATCATACACATTTATTTGTGTACTTTAATTCAAGAGTACGATTTTCAAAAATAAAAAAATATTTTCCAGAAGCTCATATAGATGTTGTGAGGGGAATGGTCTCTGAAAATATAGCATATATACGAAAAACGGGAAAATGGAAAGATTCAGAAAAATCTGAAACGAGTATTCCAGATAGTTTTGAAGAATATGGGAAAAGACCACCAGATAGTAAAGGAAAACTGTCGGCTATGACAGAATTGTATCAAATGGTAAATGATGGGCTGACGAATACAGAGATTTTAGCAATAAACCAAGATTATATACTTCAAATTGATAAAATTGATAAATTGCGGACTATGTTATTAACTGAAAAATATAAAGGCATTATAAGAAAAAATCTTAAGGTTGTATATATATATGGTGAAACAGGAACAGGAAAGACAAGAGGAGTATTGGCAGAACATGGTGCAGAGAATGTATATCGTGTTACAGACTATCTGCATCCTTTTGATTCATATAATTGTCAATCAGTAATTTGTTTTGATGAATTTCGTTCATCATTGTATTTAAAAGATATGCTTAATTATTGTGATATTTATCCATTAGAGTTACCTGCAAGATTTTCTAATAAATATGCATGTTATGATACTGTTTATATTGTGAGCAACTGGAGATTATCTAAACAGTATTCAGAATTACAGAAAGATGATACTGCATCATGGAATGCTTTTCTTCGAAGAATAAGTGAAATTAGAGAATACAAGGGAAAAGATGATATAGTTATATATCATTCGGTGGAAGAGTATTTTAATAGGGAAACAGATTTTGTAAGCATATCTAGTGACGATAATGTTCCATTTTAATATGTAGGAGTAAAAATTTTGAGTAAAGAAATACCATTATGGGAAAAAAGTAATCTTACGCTTGAAGAAGCCAGTGCATATAGTGGAATTGGTATAAATAAACTACGACAGTTAACAAATGAAAGTGATTGTAAGTTTGTATTGTGGGTGGGAAGAAAAAGACTAATTAAGCGTAAGGTATTTGATTCGTATATAGAAAAGGTTTATTCTATTTAAATATTAGCCATATGATTCAATGCAGAGTAGACAAAGAGGACATGTGCATTATATAATATAGATGGACGTGTTCTCTTTATCGTTATGGAAAGGAGCATTATTCATGGCAGTAGAGAGACGCAAAGATAATAAAGGCAGAGTCTTGAAAGAAGGAGAGCATCAGAGACAAAACGGAACATACGAATATAAATGGCGAGATAAAAGAAGTAAGAGGCATTCTGTATATGCAAAAACATTAGAGGAACTTAGAGAAAAAGAAATTGATGTTTTGCGAGATGTATTAGATGGTGTCCGGAATGATAAAGGGAATCTTACAATTAATGATTTATACAATTTGTGGGTACAGTTGAAGAAGGGATTAAAAGATAATACTTTTTCTAATTATCAATATATGTACACACAATTTGTTCAATCTGATTTTGGATTTACTAAGATTGTTGATTTAAAAAGGACGGATATAAGAGCTTTTTATAATTCACTTTTAGATAATGGACATTTGAAAATTAATACTATTGATAATATACATACAGTGTTACACCAAGTCTTAGAATTAGGAGTTGAAGATGATTATTTGAGATATAATCCATCAGATAATGCACTAAAAGAACTGAAAAGAGCTCATAATCATGACTCTGAAAAACGTAAGGCATTAACTATTCCAGAACAAGAGTTATTTGAAACATTTTTGCAGAAGTCAGAACAGTATCATAGATGGTATCCTATTTTTACAGTTATGTTATGGACTGGTTTAAGAGTAGGAGAAGCTGTTGGTCTTAGATGGTGTGACATAAACTTAGAAGATAATATAATAAATATTAATCACACTCTGATATATTATTGCAAAGGGAAAAAAGATGGTTGCTCATTTGCTATTAATACACCAAAGACAAAAGCAGGGATTAGAACAATTCCTATGTTGCCAAAAGTAAAAGAGGCTTTTTTGCTCGAAAAACAGTATCAAAAAGAAAGTGAAATGAAATGCGATGTAGTGGTAGATGGATATACAGATTTCATTTTCCTAAATCGTTTTGGTGGTGCTTTGCATCAGGGCACATTGAATAAGGCATTAAAAAGGATTATTCGAGATTGTAACTATGAAGTTTTGGACTCTGGAAAGAAGGATATAGTTATTCTTCCAAAATTCACTAATCATATTTTGAGGCATACATTTACAACGAGAATGTGTGAAGCAGGAGTAAATCTTAAAGCTATGCAGGAGATTTTAGGTCATGCTGATGCGAAGACCACAATGGATATATATGCAGATGCAACTCAGGAATTAAAAAAAGCAGAGTTGATTGATTTTGAAGAGTATTTCGCTAAGCAGAAGTTAATTCAGTGTGGTGCTTGAGGATTTACGACCAACTTACGACTGATTTACGACCATTTATAAAGAGATATGTAGATGTATGTAGGTAGTAAAAAAGAAACCTATTTAGAAATAGGGCAATGTAGAGTTATAAAGAGTTATAAATAAATTGGTATAATTTCCCGACAATGAGATCTCTTGATGCTGACAAGGCTTCCTCAAAGTCAAAAAATGGCACTGATTCAGCACAGGCTGCACCTGTAGTTGAAGAGAAAATTGATTTCTCCAAGGTACAGATTGAGCCGCTGTTCACTGATTATGTAGACTTTGATACTTTCAGCAAGTCAGATTTCAGAGCCGTTAAGGTTAAAGAGTGTGTTGCAGTTCCGAAGAGCAAAAAGCTCCTTCAGTTTACACTGGATGATGGAACAGGCACAGACCGCACCATTTTAAGCGGAATCCACGCATTTTACGAGCCAGAAGAACTGGTTGGCAAGACACTGATCGCAATTACAAACCTGCCGCCAAGAGCAATGATGGGAATTGAATCCTGCGGAATGCTTCTCAGTGCAATCCACGAGGAAGAAGGAGAGGAAAAACTTCACCTTCTGATGGTTGATAACCACATCCCGGCTGGTGCTAAACTGTATTAATAAAAGAATATCAAAAAATAACACTATGCTTTGTACCAATTTTCGAGAGTTTGTACCAATTTTGTACCAATCATTCGGAGATTTTTGAAGAAGTATGGTAGGATATGTGAATGGAAGAGACTGGAATGAGAGTTCTGGTCTCTTTTTTTGTGTATTCAAATTTGCAACAAGGTGTGAAAGTTTAAATATGCTCATAGAAGGGAGAATTGGAACCAGAGCAGGTTCGGAACATTATGGACAGTATGATAAGAAAATTGTATGACATGGAACTGGAAGAACTGGGACGGAGCGGCTGGCAGGATGAAAAATTACTGTCAGAAGTCAGAAAACTTCTGGAAAAGAACAAGGTTTCTATCCAGGTGGAAGATAAAACTGGACGTGAGGGTGTTGATCTGGCATTTGCAATTGCTGAGATAGGAGAAGAAATTGGTTTTACACAAGGGGGTGTGATCCATTTGGTCACACCCTCCCTAGCTTTGGGACTATTCAGAAAAAATGAAATATCTGGAAATAAACAGGACAATCGTGGTAAAATATGGTATGATAAATTTTGATTAAACAGTCCTTCATTATTTATGCTTGGGAAAAATTACGGGATTCGGGTGAGAACATATGATTATAGATGAAGTCCTGTATGAGCGCTTCTGGAATGGGGAGAAAACAGCGGCAGATGAGTTGGTGCATAGGCATGGGGATATGCTGGTACTGTTTTTGAACAGTTATGTGAAGGATATCCATGAGGCGGAGGATCTGATGATTGAGGCCTTTGCGCAGATGTTTGTGAGGCGGCGGTCGGTATCGGAGGATGGCAGTTTCCGCGCCTATTTATATAAGACAGCAAGGCGTCTTGCAGGAAATGCGATAAAAAAACACAGAGTATATATTGGATTGGAAGAACTTCCTTTCGAGCTGCCGGGGGAGGCTCTGGCTGAGACAAGCCTGTTTGAAAATGAACGGAAGAAGCAGCTTTATGAAGCTATGGAAGAACTAAAACCGGAATACCAGGAAGCTCTGTACCTGGTTTACTTCGAGGACATGAGCTACCAGGGCACTGCAGAAGTTATGGGCAGGTCAGAAAGCCAGATTAAAAATCTGGTTCACAGAGGGAAAAAGAGTCTGAAAGAGCTTCTGGGGAAAAATGGATTTGAGTATTAGAAACCGTCACAGATGAAATGTGGCGGTTTTTTCTATGGAAAAAATAAAATATTTTAAATTTTTTCATTTTTAGTGAGAGGATTTTGGATTTGGTGCCTTTTATATAGTATAGAATAGTGGGAAAAACATAGGAACGGATTAGAAAGCAGGAATTTGGAGGGAGGAACAAAATGAAGAAAAACGAATTAGCAAAAAAGAGCAGGAAACTATTTTCCGCGATCCTGGCAGGCGCAATGCTCACCACATCTGTGATACCGGAATCCTTTGTCTGGGCGGCTTAGGCAGAGGACGTGCAGGGATTTGGAGACAGTGAGAGCATGGGCTTTGAATCCACACCAGATCCTGTGACTGGAGATGGTGAAGATGGGGAAAATCAGGAAGTTTCAGATTTTCAGGGTGTTGCAGATATTCAAAATGGAAATGCTATTGTGAATATGGAAGAAGGCTTTACAGACGAGATTGCTTCTTTTAGCAGTAATGGCAGCGATATCCCTGTAGAATCTGGCTTCCAGAGCCAGGCATCTGTAGAAGAACTGCAGGAGCGAATCAACACCTTTCCAACTGTGGAAGAATTTCAAAATTTGGCGGATGGTACTACAGTAGAAGGAAGCACCTTAAATCAGGCACAAACAGATGTGTATGCAGAAGCCCAGGATATTGCAGAGAAACTGGATCTGCTTTCAGAAGACGAGCAGGGACTGGTGGATGTAAGTAGGCTGGAAGCGCTGTTTGGGTATTTTACTGGGATGACGGAAGAATTGGAAACTGCAACTAAGGTGATTGATCCGGTGACATCTGGAAGTGTAAGCATTACTTCTGGAGGAACATATACATTAAACGGTGGTGCCTACACTACGCCTGATAGTGCAATTATTATAGATACAGAAGAACCAGTTACCTTGAATATTGCCGGTGATATTACGGCATCAACAGCTCCTAAAGGTTCTGATAGAACACCTTTTATCAATATTAAAAAGAATTGTAGGAAATTAGAAATAATTAATAACGGAAATTTCAAGGTGGAACTTAACAAGGGTAGTGTCAGTCTTTTAAAGGATAATAGCACTGACGGAGTGAATCAAATAATTTTTACAGGAGGCATTTATACGGCTTCAACAGATAAGACGTCTATGATTTATTTCCAGGGAACTATAGAATTTCAGAATGCTGTTTTTAAAGCAACTGGTTCAACAAAGTATTGTGGACACATTGCAACTAGCACTGGAACTAGCACTGGAACTGTGAAGATTCATAGCGGAACACTTATAGATGCTGGAAATTCCCAAATGTCCAATGTCCAAGATGCTTGTATTAATGCGAAAATTGTACAAATGGATGGAGGTACTATAACCGGACCCGTCAAAAATGGTCATATTAGCGGAATAAAAGCAAATAATGTGCAGTTTACTGGTGGAGTAATAGAAAATTTTGAAGCGGCAATTCTATATATGGATTGGAAACAGATAGAAGGAATAAAGATTGGTGGGAACGCAACTTTTAAAAATAATTATTCTGATATTCATCTTTTAGAAGACCAGGTATTTACGATACAGGGTGACTTTAAGGGAAATGCAAGTGTGTATAGTGCGGATTCTAATCCTTCATTTCCCCGTAGAATTACGACTTTTGGGATATCAAAATCTATGCTTGGCAGGATAACCTCGACACAAGGTTATTCGGTAAATTATGCTGAGGATGGAAACGGGGGATACTTGTATTTATGGAAGCATACTCATGCCTGGAGGTATTCATCAGATGGTAATAAGATTATCGCAAAATGTTCTGATTCTGAATGTGGTAATGAGTTGGAACTGTCACTCACAGCGGAGGATTCCGTTTATTCCGGTGAAGCATATAATGGAGCAACAGTAGAAAATAATATAAGTTATGTTACAGGTAAACCGGCTGATATCGTATATTATTTGGGAGATGAAACCACGAAGACAAACGCTGGGAACAGTGGTGCTGCAAGTGAGGGAGCTGCTCCGGTAAATGTAGGAAATTATGTTATAAAAGTTTCGGTTGAAGATCGGACACTAAGTAGTGCTTTTAAAATAGAAAAGGCACCGGTTACTCTAAATGTCAGCCTTGGAGATTGGGAATACGGACAGAGTGAAAATACACCGCAGGTAACGGTTAAGTCAGGTGAAAATGACATTACAAAGTTATACAATAAATCTCAGATTGCCTACACATATTACAAGGATGTAAATTGTACAAATGTAACAACTACGGCAAATGGTGCAGCCACAAATGGAGGAGTACCAGAGAATGCAGGTACTTATTATGTAAAGGCAACTGTGCCAGAAATAGAAAATTATAAAACGGGCAGTGCTGTGGTGCCATTTACCATAAATAAGCTGGCCGCAGAGCTTACATGGGGGAATACAGACCTTACATATACCGGCACCGAGCAGAGCGTGTCAGCGACAGTTACAAATACAGTCTCTGGCGATACTTTTAACATTATTTATGAGGGAAATACACAGACAGAGGCAGGAGACAGCTATACAGCAACGGTAACAGGTCTTGGAAATGATAACTACACACTTACTGGTGCAACCGGTATTTCAAAAAAATGGAGCATCAGCTATCTGCAAACTCAAAATAAGGCAGAGCCTTCCGGTGAAAAAGGTAATGGCGATTGGTTTGTAAGTGCAGTGAAACTTGTACCAAACAGTGGATATCAGATATCAGCAGACAAAACGGAATGGACGGATTCACTTGGGGATTATGTCACTCAGGGACAGAATACGGTAGAATATTATCTGAAAGAAATCGCAACCGGCTCTGTTACCGATAAGAAAACGACAACTTTCAAAATTGATACCGAAATACCAACTGGTGAGATTATGATTGGAGAAAATAAATTTAACAGTTCTCCGAATCCTGTTACCTACGGCTACTGGTTCAAGAACAATGCCGCTGTTGATATCACAGGAGTTGATTCTACCAGTGGAATTGCCTCAATAGAATACCAAAAGGTGAGGGCAGAAGAAGCCTATGATGCAAACGGCACATGGAACGCGGCTAATAAACTTTCCCTGACAGAAAGCGGCAAATATGTGATCTATGTACGCATTACAGACATGGCAGGAAACCAGACAATCATCAATTCAGATGGAGTGGTTGTATTTAAAGATTCTGTAGTAGTGGATTCTTCCATCGGCTACACAAGAACAACCAAAGCTTCCGTGGACGCGAAAGTAACATTAAATGGAAACACCGTAGCGTCTGTAAGAAACGGAGAAACCACTCTGACAGAGGGAAAGGATTATACAGTTTCCGCAGACAGGATCACATTCAGCGGAGAGTATCTGGATACTCTGGAAGCAGGCACTTATAAACTGACAGTTGCATATCATCCGCAGGGTGTGACAGAATACAAAGGCGGTGACAAACCTGCCGACAGCCAGATTGCAGTAAATGTCAGCTGTCAGACAGCAAATGTAAAAATCACAGGTACGCTGGATAAGGAATACGACGGACAGCCGGCAGATCTGGCATATACAACAAACAGCAATGCCAATGTCAATGTTGAGTACAACGTAAATGGAACCTGGCAGACAGAAGCTCCGACACATGCTGGTACTTATGAAGTAAAGGTAAGTGTACCTGAAAACGGTGATTTTGCCGCTGCTTCAGATACGAAAATCTATACCATTAAGCCAAGAGAAGTGGTAATCTCTGGAATTACCGCAAATGCGAAGGTGTATGATAGAACTGTGAATGCAGAACTGGATTACAGCAAAGTGGTATTTACAGGCCGAGTTAAGGGAGACACCCTTACGGTAAGTGCAGAAGGCACATTTGCTGACAGTAATGCAGCCAAAGGAAAAACAGTTACGATCACAAATCTGATACTGAGCGGTGTTTCAGCAGATAACTATGTTCTGGCTGCTAACGGACAGCAGACAAGTACCACAGCTGATATCAATCCGAAAGAGATTACCGTTACCATCACACCAAACGGTGGAATCTACGAAGGAACCATTACCCCGGCAACAGCCAAATTAAACGGACTGGTAGGAAAAGATGATCCTGCAATCATCCTGACTTATACTGGTACAGCAAATGATGGTACACCAGCGGATGGAAAAGTACCGTCTAAGGCAGGAACTTATACGGTGACTGCTTCCATCAACGACAGCAACTACAGCCTGAAAGAAGAGGGCAGTTCTGCTAAATTTATAGTAGAAAAGGCATATCCACAGTTAAGCATTTCCGCTGTGACAGACAAGAATTATGGAGAAGAAGCCTTTAAGCTGGGAGTAAGCAATAAAGGTGACGGTTCTAAATCCTATGCGAGCAGTAATGACAAGGTTGTAAAAGTCGATGAAAATGGAACCGTAACCATTGTTGGGGCTGGGAAAGCAACCTTAACAGTTTCCCTTGTAGAGTGCGCGAACTATACTAAAGATCAGAAAGAAGTTACCGTGACTGTTAAAAAGATTAATCATAGCCTTGTGGTGACGAAGCTTACTTATGAGGTAACTTACGGAGATCCAGTGTTCAAAATTGCAGCAAATGCAGAAGATACAGAGTCCGGTATTCATTTTACAAGTGATAACGAAAATGTTACCACAGTAAGCGCAGACGGAACTGTAACCATAAAAAATGCAGGAACCGCTAAGATTACAGTTTCCATGGATGAAAGCCAGAATTTCCTTGCAGTTTCCAAAGAAGTGACTGTAACTGTTGCTCCGAAAGAAATAACCGTAACCCCAGACAATGCTTCCAAGGTTTATGGGGAAAGTGATAAGGAATTTACTTACACTCCAAGCGGCCTGGTAGGAGAAGATACCCTTTCCGATATCACACTGTCAAGAGCAGAGGGCGACAACGTTGGAACCTATGAGATTACAGCAGCCCAGAAAAAAGATGCGAACCCGAATTATAGTGTGAAATTTAACAAAGGAACATTTACGATCAATCCGAAAGAGATCACGGTTACGATCACACCAAACGGCGGAACCTATGAGGGAAACATTATCTCAGCAGCAGCTGTTTTAAATGGTCTGGTAGGAGAGGATAAGCCAGAGATTATTTTGACCTATGCAGGCAAGGCAAACGACGGAACAGAGGTAAATGGAACTAAGACACCGGTTCTTGCAGGAACTTATACAGTAACCGCGTCTATTACAGACAGCAATTATAACCTGAAAGCAGAAGGCACAACCGCGGAGTTTGTTGTCACAAAAGCAACCCCAGGGCTTAGTGTAGCTGCTGTGTCAGACAAGAGCTATGGTGAGGGAGCCTTTAAGCTGGGAGTAAGTAATAAAGGTGATGGTTTAAAATCTTATGTAAGCAGTAATGAAAAGGTTGTAACTGTAGATGAAAAAGGAACTATAACGATTGTTGGTGCAGGAACTGCAACTTTGACAGTATCTCTTGCTGAGAGTGCGAATTATACCGCGGATAGGAAAGCGGTTACAGTAACCGTTGCTCCGAAGGAAATAACGGTTACTGCTGATAATCAGAAGAAGATCGCTGGTGAGGCAGATCCTGTTCTGACCTATACAGCAGATGGCCTGGTGGGAGAAGACACCCTGTCCGGAATTACCGTGAAACGAAAAGCTGGTGAAAAGGTGGGAACTTATACAGTCACAGTTTCTCAGGAAGCAGGCTCCAACCCGAATTACAGGATTACATTTAAGAAAGGTATTTTCACAATCCAGCAGGCTGACCAGTCCAAACTGAAAGGAAAAGATGTTTACCGTCTGAAACTCCCGGTATTTTTGGCAAAAGGAAAAGCAAAGAAGAACAGCATTGTTCTTTCCTGGAAGAAATATACTGGTGCAACAGGCTACGATGTTTACTGGCGCTACTGTGATGGCAGTATAAATTATAAAAAAGTTGGAACTGTCAAAAATGGAAAACTTTCCATAACCCATAAGAAGCTGAAGAAAGACCGTGAATATAAGTACTTTATTGCTGCTTATAAAATGGTGGAAGGAAGAAAGATCCATATTGCCAAATCCAATGGCGTGCATGTTGCCATGAAAAAGGCTGCAACAACAAACGTGGCTTCCATTAAAGTGAATAAGAAAAAGGTTACTTTGGCAGTTGGAAAAACTTTCACGTTGAAGTGCGAGATCAAAGCCGAAAACAGCAGCAAAAATCTGGTTTTCCACACCAGTTCCTACCGCTATTACACCACCAACAGCAAAGTGGCAATAGTAAGTAAAGCGGGAGTAATCAAGGCAAAAGGCAAAGGCACCTGCAGTATATACGTGCTGGCAAACAACGGGGTGTACAAAAAAGTGAAGGTAAAAGTGAAATAAGGAGAATGGAAATGCGAACAGAACAGGAACGGATGGAACTGATTCGTAAAAGAACATTGGAAATACGAAAAAAAGAGAAAAAGCGCAGACAGCGGATCATTGATATGGGATGTGCAGCTGCCTGTGTGCTCCTAATCATCTGTCTGGGCATGTTAATGCCTCAGATAACTGCTCAGACAGAGGGTAAAAGGATGGATGGTGTCTTTGGGGGAGCTGCCAGCATTTTTGGCACAAACAGTGCACAGGGGTATATCGTGATGGGAATAATCTGCTTTTTCATAGGAGTCTGCGTAACAGTCCTTTTATATCGGTTACATAGAAAAGCAGAAAGGGATCATTTCGATGAATTTTGAAATTATCAGTATTTAATCGGAGTTAGTGTTCCCAATGTTATTGAGCCATGGTTGAATAATTTTATTGATGCACTTACCGAAAAGGCAGAATCTGATATGTCAGTCAATATCATTTTTCGTGATGCGGCCGGAAATTCAGAAAAGCAGCTTCAGGATATTCGGTCGTTAACAGAGTGTGGAATTGATCTTCTTATTGTGTCACCAAATGACAGCAACAGTCTCAATCAGGTTTTGCAAGAAACATTCCGTAAAATACCGATAATTTTAGCGGGAGTTGGAGTACAAAGTGAGGATTATACGTGCCTGATCCAGGCAGATGATAAGAAAATCGGCAGACTGGCAGGGGAGTATATTCTGGAAAATCTGTATGAACAGAATCAGAGAATCGTGGTATTTGAAGGCGTAGAAGATTCACAGGTATCGAAGCAAAGAAAAGAAGGTTTTCAAAATGCCATTCGGGGAAAAATTCCGGAAACAGATATTACTTATTACAACGGGGAATGGCTTCGGGACCGGGCAGAATTAAGAATGAAGGATTACCTGATTGCTCATGATTTCGCAGAAATCGTTTTCGCATTTAATGATGATATGGCGTATGGAGCATATCTGGCATATCTAAGGTAATCATTCAATTCAGCTTCTAACATACCTTGTAGCGTTTCGCCTAATAAGTCTTTAAGCATGTTTTGGATATTCGATGCATCCTTTGGTTGATAGTGTTCCAACAAGCTGTTAATGACCGTTTTTCGTTTCGGATTCATTTTCTTCTTCGTGCCATAAAAATCCTCCTGAATTGATATTTATATTAATATCAATCCAAGAGGATACATAGCTTTTTTAGAGTTTATACAGAATTAATTACAGTCTCAATGTCTTAAATCGACAGCCTCATTCGTTGTTACATATATTTTTCAAACATTCTCATATTTCGGCAATCATGAGAGAGAGGATCTTTAAAATATTTTTGATCTGTGATTTCCTGTCCAAATCCTCCAGTATAACCATATTTCTGACAAATGCTCAAATCATCTTCAAGATTTCGGCATCCATCTCCCCAAATCAGATGCCCATAAGGATTACCATCGACAAAATGAGTATGAATAATTTTGTTGCCAAAAGTTTGGAACCATTGTTCCAGAGTTTCGCCTGCAACACCCATTGCTGTTGTATCGACAAGAATTTTCAGATTGTCCTGATTTACATCATTCAGCATTTGTTTTGCATCACTTAGACGAATAACAAGATTGGACTCTTCAGGTCGGAGACTTTCCATTGCAAGTTCAATTTGATAGGATTTGGCAAAATCGCAAAGATTTTGCAGCATATCTACACAGCGTTTCCATGCATCTTCTCTTGTTTCATCTAGATATCCCCATCCTGAATTGCATTGCATAATTTTACAACCTAACTCAGAGGCAATGCGAATTCCATTTTTAAAATAGTCCATGCTTTTTTGAAATGCCACAGGTTTACTTGCTGCAAACTGATATTGGTACATACAGTTCTCAGGAGTAAATACTTTAACTTCTAAGTCTCGAGAATGGATTTTAGATGCAATTTGTTTTATGTCTTCATAACTGACAGCATCCATAAAAATATGTGGAATGCCACCCCAGAGTTCAATACTTTTAAAGCCGGCACGTTGTTGTGCATCTAAAAAATAATCCAGAGAGTACTTCATATAATGGATGTTCATGCCGCAAACTTGTTTTCTGTTTAATAGTGCCATAGTGTCCTCCTTGTGTATTTATTGTTTGTGATACTATTATAACATTACATGACATTATAATCAAGAGAATTATGCAGATCGGTCAAATCTTTTTGAAAAATTACCTTGAATGTCAGAATGATCTTGAAAAGTGATAAAAGCCTGTGAATCAATATGCAAAACAGTTTTTTTCAGCAGATTACTTTCTTCTTTGGATACAACTGTCATGATAATATAGATTGGTTCGTTTCGATATCCGCCAAACCCTTTCCAAATAGTGCATCCTCTGTTGATTGTTTCAAAAATATGATCTTTCACAAGAAGACTTTTAGTTACAATGAAGGTACAGGTCATAATATTTTGGTAATGAATTTTATCCATAATCAAAGATGCAATAAAAGAAAAAATGATAGAATATATAGCAAGCTGATAATTATCGTGTACAGCGCAAAATAAGTAAATACAGGAATTAAGAGCAAGAGTAAGTTTTCCAACACTGAAACCAGGATGGGTACTGGTCAAATAAAGTCCAAGAATATCAGTCCCACCACCACAGCTTCCATAGTACAGAGTAAGACCGACTCCCAAACCGGACAGAAATCCACCAACAAGGGTGCAGGTTAAGGTATCGTTAATAATCGGACTGGAAGGGACTGGTATTATTGTCATAAAAAGAGACTGAAGCAGAATACAGATGATGCTTTTAATCAAAAAAGCCTGACTGAGAATATTTTTGACAACATAAAACAAAGGAATATTTAAAAGCAGAAGAAGTAAACCAGTAAAATCAGAAGATAATGTAATACCGGTAAAATCATTCAGAATAGCAAGTATTGTTTGGGCAATACCAGTAAAGCCACCTCCGAATAAATGAAGTGGAACTATAATTATTCGATATGAAACTGCATATAGAAAGATTCCTAGAATGGCCGGAATGATTTCTAATAGATTTCTTTTAATATTTTGGTTCATAAAAAGCCTCCTCTTTATTATATATAACATTATAATACGACATTGAAAAAAAGTAAAGAAAAATGATTGATAAAAAGAATATGTTATGATACAATGCAATACAAGTATATGATGAATATGCAACGAAAATAAAATAATAAGAAAAGGAGAACGCGAATGATGCAGATGGATGAAACAGCAATTAAGAAAGAACATGAAAATGGAGTATCTATTATTGAACCAACACAAAAAATAGTAGACGATATATGTTTACAGGGATACAAAAATATTTTTTATATTGGAATTGGTGGTACTTATCTTTATGCTAGTCAATTTATGCACATAGTAAAACAGTTAGGATCTACTATCCCGATTTATTTGGAAAATGCTGCCGATTTTAATATTGTTGGAAATCCACATTTCGGCAAAGATTCGATTGTCGTAATTGCATCTATTTCCGGCGATACCAAAGAAATTGTCGAACTAGTGGATCACGTACATGCTATGGGGGCAAAAGTATTGGGTTATGTAGAAAAAAAAGATAGTCCACTTGAGAAGGCTTGTGATTATGTTGTCACAACAGTTGGAGGAGAGTATTATTTTTGGTATACAGTAACTTTGCGTTTCCTGGCAAATGTTGGTGATTTTCAGAAATACGATCAGTTTATGAATGAGTTAAAATGTATGCCGGAAAATATTGTAACTATTTATAAAGAATCAGACAATAAAGCAAAAGAATTTGCTGATAAGTATTGTGATTCAGATTTGATTTATTTAATTGGATCTGGTAATCTAGAAGATTGGGCGACTTGTTATGGTATGTGTATTATGGAAGAAATGCAGTGGATGCCAACAAGACCAATCTCAGCAGCTAATTTTTTCCACGGTACGCTGGAAGTAATAGAAAGAGATGTACCGGTGATGCTCATTAAGGGCGAAGATAAAACAAGAGCATTAATGGATCGTGTAGAAAAATTTGTGAATACAATCAGTGCTTGTGTAACGGTATTTGATACAAAGGAATATGAATTAAAAGGTATTAGTGAAGAATTTAGATGGTTACTGTCACCGCTTGTTGCACGAAGTTCTTTCCAGAGAGTATCTGTACATCTGGAACACAATAGAAGACATCCACTTGGAATTAGAAGATATTATCGTAGGTTGGAATATTAAAAGCTGATTGAACCATAAATTTCAGTGAAGTAAATCTCATCACGCTATATTTTTTGATGATTTTGCAGGGGGGGGTTAACAAAACTCCCTGCATTCTACTATGATGAACCTTGATTTATCGAAAAAATTCTCGATTTTTGTGACTACTTTATGTCCTTTTTTGTCTGTTTTTTTAGTATTGCAATAATAAATACTGGTACATTGTCTGCATCTTCACCTAATGTAATGGTAGAATTTAAAAATTCATGGGGGATATTAGAATTCAAAAGTAACTTGCATGAAAAAAATGCAGATGTTATAATTTACAGGAAGAAATATGATGTAATGTAAATCATATTATATTATTATAACATTACAACGAAGTAAAGGAGAATTTAATGGGTAAACTCAACAAAGAGTCAAGTGTGGCATTGTACCAACAGTTAATTGATGAAATAAAGAATCAGATAACATCAGGAAAATTGGCAGTAGGAGATCGCTTAATGACTGAATTTGAACTGAGCCAGGAATATAATGTAAGTCGTATTACTGTACGAAAGGCAATAGAAGTTCTGGTAGAAGAGAATATTCTAATAAAAAAACAAGGAATCGGAACATTTGTAGCAGAAAAAAGACTGACAAGAAATTTGGAGATTTTTATGGGATTTACCAGCAACTGTATTCAAGAGGGTAAGACACCTTCAACGAAATTGCTTACTGCAGAATTGGTAAAAGCTACACCGGTAGATGTTAAAAATTTTGATTTAAAATCAGGGGAAAAAGTAATCAAAATAAACAGATTGCGTATATCAGATGGTAATCCGGTAATTATTGAAGAAACTAGATTTTCACAGAAATATGCGTTTTTGCTTGGTGAGAATTTGGAAGGTTCATTGTACGAAATCCTTGCACATAATGGAATTATAGTGTCCGGTGGAAAACGCACGATTAGTATTTGTAATACAACAAAAGAAGAAGCAGAGCTATTGGAAGTGGAAGAGAATGAAGTTATGTTGTATATGAAAGATATTTGTGTGGACGTGAATGGTACGCCGATTCATTCGTGTAAGAGCATTATCAATCCGAGACGGTACGAGATTATTATCAATACAATGTCGAACAAAAGATAAAATAAGGCGCATTATATATGCGCCTTTTCTGTTTTGAGAAAGTGAGAAGCCTATGTCTATTAGAAATGACTATCATATCCACAGTGAAATTTCGCCGGATGGGAAATCGGATATGGAACATATGTGCCAAAGTGCCATAGAAAAGAAAATTCAGGAGATTGTTTTTACGGATCATTATGAATGTTATGCATATGGAGTGAGAAGTAAATACTTTGATTCAGAATATGTTAGAACATATTTTGAGCATATCGAAAAAGTACAAAAAAAATACCAGGGAATTTTAAATGTAAAAAGTGGTATTGAACTTGGACAATCATATTTAAATCCTAGCGAAGCAAAAAATGTATTAAATCATTCATTTGATTATGTAATTGGGTCAGTTCATAAGCTAGGAAATATGGATCTTGGATGGATACAGTTTAAAGAAAGCAATGTTAGATGTATTGGTGATACCTATTATCGTTGTCTGGAAGAACTGGCAAAGAAGGGAGAATATGATTGCATCGGTCATCTGGATTATTATAAAAAACATTGTGCTAGAGCTAGGTTGAGTGATCAGTTTGAATATTACCGTCCAATTATCAAAAAAATTTTGAAGTATATAATAGAAAGAGGAAAAGGAATTGAGGTAAATACAGCATGTATGGGTATGTTGATGGAAGAAACCATGCCTGATTTACCAATATTGGAACTGTATCGGGAACTTGGAGGATCAATTATTACAGTTGGGTCAGATGCTCATACTCCAGACAGAGTCGGTTATGGGTTTGAACAAGTAAGAAAAAAGTTATTAAAAGCAGGGTTTACGCAGATTACAGTGTATGAAAAGAGAGTTCCAAGACAAATCGATCTTGCAGAAATGACAAAGTAAAATAAAGGATGTGTTGCAGTAATGATTTTTAAATCATTACTGCAACCCTCAGATTGTATGGCAATAAAATAAACCACCTGCTCGGCAGGTGGAGAAAGTAGCTTTAGCTTCAAGTAAAAAACCTCCAGTGATAATATAAAAGTGGGTCCGCAAAACTCACAAAATATAATCAAGGAGGTATCCAAAATGGATAAGAACAGTTTAAGTCATACAACATGGGAATGCAAGTATCATTTGGTTTTTGCACCGAAATATCGTAGACAGGTAATATATGGACAGATTAAAGCAGATGTAGCAGAAATATTGAGCATGTTATGTAAGAGAAAGGGAATTGAGATTATTGAAGCAGAATGCTGTAAAGATCATATCCATATGTTGGTAAGAATACCACCAAAATATAGTGTATCAGAAATAATGGGATATTTAAAAGGTAAATCATCACTCATGATATTTGAGAAGCATGCAAACTTGAAATATAAATATGGAAACAGACATTTCTGGTGCAGAGGGTATTATGTAGATACGGTAGGAAAAAATGCAAAAAAGATCCAGGAATATATTCAAAATCAGCTGAAAAATGATTTAGAGTACGATCAGCTGACATTAAATGAATATATCGACCCGTTCACGGGTGAGCCAGTAAAAAAAGGCAGAAAAAAATAAGCCTAAAAGGCTAAGCCGGAAACGGAAGCAATAAGTATATCCCAAGGGGATGCGCAGGAATAAGGCGACGCTGAGAATGGCCCTTTAGGGCTGGCCTGTGAATGGCAGTGCAAGAGGCGGACCCTCTCAGTGCGCCTTCCGGGCGCAAGCAGGAATGAGCCCCTTATAGGGGCAGAACAAACCACCGGCTAAGCCCAACATCATAAACTTAAGAGAATCTGCTTAGAGATAGGCAGATTCTTTTATTTATGGTAAAGTTTAGGCAGGGGTGTATATGAGAGGAAGTTATATTGAAAGAATCCAAAAACTTTCTGAGAAACTATCAGATCCTAATTTAGCAGTGCGTGCAAGAAAAATGGACAGTAATACTTTTTCTCGAAATAGAAAGATGTCCTTAAAAGATATTTTACTGTGCTGTCTTTCTAAAAAAGGGCTTACTACTGCATTGGAACTGAGAAATTATTTTAAACAAAAGGGTGATCTCTACATGGAAATATCGAAACAAGGGTATTTACAACAACGAAAACGACTGAATCCTGAAGTGTTTTCTTATTTGAATGATGAATATCTGGCTGATTTCTATCATTCCTCTGAGCCAAAACTTTGGAACGGATTTTTGTTACTGGCCATAGATGGAAGTAAGGCAGAAATACCGAATTCAGTGGAGAACAGAGAACGCTTTGGGAAAAGTAATAATCAGCATTCAGAACTTGGGCAGATACGAGCACTTGTAAGTGGTATGTACGACATTTTGAATCAATTTTACTTGGATATCGAGATTTCACATATTTCTACCAATGAGACAGAGCTTGCCAAGAAAAACCTGAATCATTTAAAGCGCATGAATATCAAACAGCCGATATTAGTCATTTTTGACAGGGGGTATCCATCCATGGAATTTGTTGACTTTCTGGAAACGGAAAAGATCAATTACTTATTCCGTCTATCCTCCAATGATTATAAATTTGAGCGCAGCAATATGGTATCCACTGACGAAGCCGTTATTTTGCGGCATACCCATCAGCGATTAGAGAAAATAAGGAAAAGACATCCTGATCGTTTCGAACATATGAAAGAAAAAGTAAGTACACATACGCGAATTATGACCTCCATACTTCCTTCCGGAAAAGAATTGGCACTTATGACAAATCTTCCCTTTGAAATCTCCCAGAAAGAACTGGAGGATTTATATTACCACAGATGGGAGATAGAAAAGAAATATCATACTCTTAAAAATAAAATGAAGTTTGAAAGTGTGACAGGAAAATCGACCATTTATGTAGATCAAGATTTTCGTGCACAGGTGCTGGTATACAACATGATACAGGATATACGAAAAGAAGCTGACGATAAAGTATCGGTAAAAGGTCGTGAAAAAAACTGCAGATATCCTATGCGCACAAACGAAAATATTGCTATAGGTTTATTTAAAGAACAAATGATAAAATTAATTCTGGAAAAGGATGCTGAAAGGAGAAGGCAATTGCTTTTTGAATTGCAGGCAGAAATGGAGGAACACATTTTGCCACAAAGAAAACTGCCTGGAAAAGAGCGAAAAAAGAATATCTCAAACAAATATAAAAATAATCAAAAAAGCAGTTTTTAAAAAGTCCATGCAATTCCCCTGGGGAAAGTCTGGACTTTTTTTCTTACAATACAGTTTTATAATGAAGCCTTAATTAAAAAATAAAGGACATAAGAACAAGTATTTTCTTAAGTTTATGATGTTGGGCTAAGCCGGTGGTTATGATTGTAGACAAAGCCCTGCTTGTGCAGGGGATTGCCATCGTCGAAATCGCTTTTCTGATATAATAAGTATCAGAAGGGCGGTGTTTTTTATGATGACAAAAATGCAGATGAAAAAAAGAACAGATGATGTTGTTTTTATGGATGATATGGTACCTCAAAACCATATGCTGCGATTGATAAGGTAATCAATAGGAACTTTATTTATGATCTGGTTGAAGAAAGCTACTGTCAGGATAACGGTCGTCTCAGTATGGATTCTGTCATGCTGATAAAGATACCATTTATTCAGTATCTATACGGAATAAAAAGCAGTGACAGCTCATGAAAGAAATTGAAGTAAATGTTGCATACTACCGGTTTCTCGGACTGGACATATTAGATCCAGTATTTTATTTCTCTACATTTGGAAAGAATTATATCTGCCATTTCAAAGACACAGCCCTCTTTGAGCAGATTTTTTCAAAGATCTTGGAAGACTGTATGAAATATAAGCTTTTGAATACAGAACAGATCTTCGTGGATGCAACATATTTAAAAGTTTGTACAAACAGTAAAAAAATGTGTAATCGGGTTGCGCACGAATAGATTCTCTGGTATGATGAAAAATTAAATAAAGAAAGCGAACAGGATTGTCTGGCACATGGAAAAAACATCAAAGAAAAAAATGATGATTACCCACCAATATCCGGAGAAACCGGAAATGATAAGGATTCCGTGGCTGAAGATATTCGGCACACGATCGGAAACGACAGATCTACCAGTTAAGAAAAGAAACCATAGAGCGGCTGGAATACAGCCACTTTTTTATGTTTGGGGCTAAAAACAAGAAGAAAATCAATAATCAAAGAAAAATGGTGTTGGGTATAAATACCCAACACCAAGTTTGTTTACAATCTGATTGCACTAACTACTTAGTGCAATCGGTCACTTTTTAAGGTGAAAAGCGTGATCAGTATTCCAGTTTCCACATATAACGTCTTTGGCTTAATGGATGATTACGAGCAATCGCAAGTTGTTCGAAATAAACTCTGACAACACCGGTAATTAACATAGGACTGAAATATTCTGCAACAGAAGCTGGTACATAATTAGACAGTCCAAAATCTTTTGCATCAATAACGGTAGTTTTTGCATCAAATCTGTTTAAAAAGTCCAATGCTCTGGAATCCATGGCACGTGTTCGTCCGTCATTCATTAATAAAAGGTAAGGAACATCTTTGTCTACAATTTCAAAAGGACCGTGGAAGAATTCGCCATCATTGCAGAATCCTGAATTTACCCATTGCATCTCTAGAAGAAGGCAGATAGATGTAGAATAAGCAACACGTTCTGTTGCACCGGAACTCATAACGTAAATGATAGATTCGTTTTTATAATCTTCAGCAAATTGTTTTGCGGAGGGAAGCACATAAGAAACAGCGTTTTCAATGGCATCGTAAATATGTAAGTAACCATTTACCATGTCTTCATATAATTCACAGCCCTCATACTGATTTAGAACTTCTACAGCCAGCATCATAACATTATTCATCTTTTCTAATTTAGCAGCATAGTTTTTTTCAAAACCATGCACAATTACATAATCACCATTGGCAGCGAGAGGGGAAGCTGCGTCATGTGTAATAGAAATAACAACAGCACCTTTCTCACGAGCTAGTTTTGCAGCGGCAACTGTTTCGGGAGTATTTCCTCCTAAGGAGCAGGCAATTACGATAGCAGTATCATCACAGGCTGCAGGTGTTGCATAGTTAAATTCATTAGCGGTAAAATATCCGGTGCGAAGTTTGTGAGCATTGGCTCTCATAAAATATTCAGCTGGATATAGTTCAGAAGAAGAAGCACCGCATCCTACAAAATAAAGTGTCTGGATATTTGGATGTGTTAGTTTGATATTTTCAATAATTTCTCGTGGTTGCATCATAGACCTCCTTATGCTTGCTTATTGTATAAAACATTATATAACAACATAAAATAAAGGTCAATAGTAAATTGGATAATAAAGTGAAAAATGTAAATATTGCACAAAAAAAGCTGCGCATACAAGTAAAAAAAGACAAAAATATGATTTAAACTTAAAAAGCCTTGCTATTCTACACATATTGTTATATAATGACATAAAGAATAACATGACAAGCGAGGGAGAGATATGATAAAAGTATTAGGTTTAGGAGATAATGTTGTAGATAAATATATGCATATTCATACTATGTATCCTGGTGGGAACGCATTAAATATTGCAGTAACTGCTCAGATTATGGGAGCGCAGGCTGCTTATCTGGGGGTGTTTGGGGATGACGATGCTGGAATGCATGTATACGATACTATAAGAAAAATGGGAGTGAATACTTTACACTGTAGATTCAAAAAAGGTGAAAATGGATATTCAGAAGTAAAACTGGTAGATGGCGATAGAACATTTATAGGAAGTAATCAGGGTGGAGTATCAAAAGAGCATCCATTAGATCTTACAGAATTAGATTATGCATATATTGCACAGTATGATTTGTGTCATACCAGTATTTTCAGTTATACAGAACCATATTTGGAAAGACTTAGCCAGATGTCAACATTTCTGAGCATGGATTTTTCCAATAGATATGATGATGAGTATCTAAAGAAGAATTGTCCATATATTGACTGTGCGGCAATATCTTGTGGGAATGCCTCAAAAGACGATGTAGAAGAGGAGATAAAAAAAATAGTGTCCTATGGTTGCAGACATATTGTAATTGCAACACTTGGATCGAGAGGTGCAGTAGTATATGTAGACGGAAAAATTTATGAACAGTCGTCTTGTTTGATAAAGGCGGTCGATACTATGGCTGCAGGAGATTCTTTCATAGCAAGTTTTCTAATTCATTATCTTGAAGGAATGAAAGATGTTAGAGAATTTCCTGCCAATTCAGGCAAGAATGGAGTTACAACCATATCAGAATACAAAGATTTTTGTGTGAAAAGTAGTTTATACAAGGCAGCAATTTTTGCATCACAGCAATGCCAAAGAGAAGGATCTTTCGGATATGGTAAGGAATTTTGAACCGGAAATAACTATTCAGGAAGATGAATAGTTTAAAAAAATAAAAAGAAAAGAGGAAAAAAGGATGAAAAAAAGGACAGTAGCAGCAGCATTATTATTTACTATGGTTATGACTACATCACTTTCTACAGTATCAGGTGCAGAAAATGTTACAATAAAGTTTTTGCATAAATACTGCCAGCCTGAGCAGGCCCCTGTATTTGAAGAAATCGTAAAGCAGTATGAAGAAGCACATCCGGGTGTTCACATTGAAATCGAAACTACTACGGATAATGAAATTAAATCAAAGCTAAAATTAGCATTAGGTAGTGGAGACATGCCGGATGTATATCAGACTTGGACTGGTGAATACTGTGAGAAATTTATTCGAGCAGGATATGCATTAGATCTTACACCATATCTGGAAGCAGATTCTGAGTGGAAAGACTCATTCATTCCGGCAGCATACAGTGCATTTACTTATGAGGATGGTCAATATGCTGTTCCAACACGTTTTGATGCAGAAGTATTTATTTATAAAAAATCAGTATTTGAAAAATATGGATTTGAAGAACCCAAAACATGGGATGATTTGATGCAAATTTGTGAAACACTCAAAGCTGATGGTGTGACACCATTTGTTCTTGGGGATGGCTTATCTTGGGATGCACCACACTGGTATGGTGCTTTATGGCAGAAATTTGTTCCAGAAGATGTATTAGAGGGACAGGATTTCAATGTGAAAACAGTTACAATTGATGATCCTGGATATGTAAACGGTCTGAATTATTTTACGGATTTGCTTGACAAAGGATATTTTAATGACAACATTAATTCAATGGAACACAATATGGCTCTGGAGGTATTTTATGCTGGAGAAGGTGCTATGGCGTATGTTGAAATGTTAGAGTTTAATGATATCAATAAAGGGCTTGACGGAGACTTTGGATTTTTTGCAATGCCGACTATCGAAGATGATGAAGCAAAAGGAAACCAGGAAAAGCTGTACGGAGCACCGGAAGGAATGATCGTAAATCCAAATTCAGAAAATGTAGATGTTGCGGTAGATTTTGTGAAATTCCTTACGTCTGTAGAAAGTCAGCAGAAGGTTGTATCAGAAGCAGGGCATACAAGTTGTACAATTGGAGCACATACAGAAGAAAATACGATTCCTCAGCTGATTGACGGTATGGCATATGTTCAGAATTTCAACGGAATGAGTAACTGGACAGATTGCGGATTTGAGGCGAGTATTGTAGATACAATGTGTAAATTGGGACAGGATTTTGCAGCTCAGTCTATCACAGCAGAAGATTATGTAGCGGGACTGCAGGAAACGGCAAAAGTAGTTCGTGAACAGAATGCAGAGTAAGATTTGAGAGTTATAATCATGGGAAGCGGTCAGTAAAAGGACTGCTTCCTGTGAAATACGGGAGGTATTAAAATGAAAAAAAGACATATTACAGCATGTTTGTTTCTCGCACCTGCTATAATTATTATGTTAATCTTTATGTATATTCCAATTGTTCAGAACTTTTATTATAGTTTGTTTAACTGGTCTATTTATAAACCGGGAAAAACATTTGTAGGACTGAAGTATTTTATAGAATTATTTCAGGATAAAGTATTTTGGACGTGCTTAAAAAATAATACATTATACGCAGTGATATCTTTAGTGGGACAGCTTGGAGTAGGCCTTGTGGTAGCGGCTATACTTGAAGCAAAGTTTATGAGAAAACATTCTGGATTTTTCCGTACCGTATTTTTTATACCTTCTGTAATGTCATTTATGGTTGTAGGACTTTTATGGCAGTTGTTTTTCAATCCAAACGTAGGACCGTTTAATTACATTTTGAAAACAATGGGAATGAATACGGCTAATCTTAATATTCTGGGGAATCCTGGTACCGCTATTTTTGGTGTGATTTTTGCATCGCAGTGGATGTATTTTGGATATATGGCAATGCTTCTTATTATTGGTATTCAGAAAGTTCCTGATGAATTATATGAAGCTGCTGAAATAGATGGTGCCAATGCATTGCAAAGATTTTGGCATATAACAATACCAAATATAAAAGAAATGATTTTGGTAGATTGTATTATTATTGTAGTGGGTTCCTTTAAATTGTTCGATGAAGTGTTTGTTATGACTAATGGAGGTCCAGGGTATGCTTCAGAAGTTATATCAACATATCTCTATAGAACAGCATTTCGAGCAGATATGATGGGATCAGCCAGTGCAATGGCAGTTGTTCTGTTTGTGATAACTTTTGCACTATCTATTTTCCAGATGAAAATCTCACGTAGTGGTGAAGTGTAACAGGAGGAAAAACATGAGAAAAAAGAACGGAAGAACAATTACGATAAAAGTGCTTACATATATATTTCTGATATTGCTAACGTTATTTATAATTATTCCGCTGGTGTGGATGATTATATCAGGTTTTAAATCCAATGGTGATTTGTTCACAAATAGTTTTGGTTTACCGAAAGAGTGGTTATTTTCTAATTATATCTTAGCATGGAATGTAGGAATTGGAAGATACCTTTTAAATAGTGTGTTTGTTACTTTTGTATCAGTAGCATTGACTGTTATTATCAGCGCTCTGGCAGCATTTGCCCTTACGAACAACGGATTATACTTTAAGGGCAGAGATGCGGTATTTATATTTATTTTAGCAGGTTTAATGTTAGCACCGCAAGTTAGTGTAGTTCCATTATATAAGATGCTAAACAAGATGCATTTGTACAATACTTATTGGGCAATGATTCTTCCGTATACAGCATTCAGAATTGCTTTTACGGTAATGTTGATGAGAGCGTATTTCCTTGGCCTTCCAGCATCATTAGATGAGGCTGCATATATCGATGGATGTACCTCGTTTGGAGTATTCAGTAAAATCATTATGCCTTTATGTAAACCAATATTAGCATCTTCGGCATTGATGTCCGCGATGTATTGTTGGAATGAATTTATGATGGCAATGATATTTACATCAAATGATAAAATAAGAACCATTCCAACAGGTTTGATGAATTTGACTGGAACTCTTAGAACTGAATGGGGAACATTAATCGCAGGTTTGGCAATATCTGCTTTACCAATTATTATAGTATTTATTATATTTCAGAAACAGTTTGTTCGCGGAATTGCAGCTGGAAGTGTGAAAGGATAATAATTAAATAGACTAGATGTTGTATCGAACTTATCAAGGGTAAATTATTCGGTGTAAACATCTTGGATTGATGATAAAATCGTGGATTTATAGGATACAAAAATATAATGTAATGGGCGGAATGGCGTTCTTTGCTGTTCAGCCCATTGTTTATGGGGTGATTAATAGTCGCAGTGGCTATGAATTCGTGTCGTTTTTTGGTGGGAGACTTCCTGGGAAGTCTCCGTTTTTATAACCCAACAAATTATACAGATATTGCTATTTCTACCTTCTTTCCGGAAAAAGCAATTCCGTATTTTACAATTTCGGTAATACCTCTTGATTTTAATTCTGTGTCGTATCGTTTTTCGTCAATTTGTTTTAGTGCTTTTTCAGCAGCTGACATTAGATTGCTTTCAACTTTTTCCGCCTTAAATTCGAAGATAATACCTGGAAGGGAAGGAAATTTTGGTTCTAATACCAGATCAAATCTTCCGTCTCCGGCTTCTCTGTTTGACCGGATAAAATATCTGGATGACATCCCGGCAGCGAGTCCAAGCATCATTCCATGATAGAAGCCTTCAATGAAGACAGTTACTAGAACATATAGAAAATTTTTGAAAAAACATATTTGGAATTCCAGTCGTTATACAAGCCAGGGAGAAACTACCGATACATTAGTTGATATCAATAAGGATGGTGTCCCAGAACTTGTTGTCCAGTATCCGAATGGAAATAAATATGGAGTTGTTGTGTATACCTATAAAAAAGGCAAAGTTGTAAGAATGACATCTAAAAAGGGTTATATAGGAATATCATCTGTTCGCCAGCAAAAGGGTAAGAAATATCTTGTATTACAATGGACACAAAGCAGACAGTCTACAGGATATGACGTTTACCAAATGAAAGGAACAAAACTTAAACGTGTCTATAGATATACTTACAAGTACGAATCTCTAAGTGAATTTAACCAGGGAGGATATGCATATATTCCTCGCAAGAATGGTAGGTATATTGGATATAATAATTATGACAAATTTGAGAGATCATTAAGAGACTGTATATATCAGGATTATGAAGACTGGATGGATTTCTGTTATTAAGGAATAGAGGTGTTAAAGGGCATGTCACAGATATGTGACATGCCCTGTTTTCTTTTTTGTCTGAATTTAAAGCTTCGAAGCATTCAAGATATAATTCTCCAAAGCCATTCGGCTAATCTTCCAGGTAGATCCCATGCGGAATCCATTCAGCTTTCCAGTATTAAGTAATTCATAAACTCTGTTCTTTCCCACTCCAAGATACTCAGCAACTTCTGAGACACTTAAAACAGTTAACAATCAGCTCCAAATGATATAATTAAGTTGTCAAAATCAATTCACCGAAAGGAGCTGATTGTTATCTATCGTCAAGAAATTTTGAAAGACATTCGTCTTTTCACTTCACAACCAGTTGCAAAGTTTTATGATTCTCTTTTTTTGAATCTTGATTTATCCTTTGTTCCGGAATTCCCCAAGACAGGAAGGAAAGGCTTTTCAAATCACGCTATGATTTGTTCCTTTATTGTCATGAAATGCGAAGGCTTCTCCATGATTTCCGATCTTGTCGATTATCTTCACAATAATCTTCTGATTGCGCATTTTTGTGGCTTTGATATTTCTCGTCCACTTCCTTCTTATTGGACTTTTGATCGCTTCCTGAAAAATTTCGATAACAAAGTTCTCTCTGAAATCATGAAAACTCAGGTGTTATTCCTTTCTAAAGAAGGTATTGTAGACACTTCTTTTATTGGCTTAGATTCAACCCCTGTCTCTGCAAATACTTCACAGAATAATCCGAAATCTTTTCTCTCAAATAAGTTTAAACCCGGAAATCAACCAAGGGCGGATTCGGATTGTAAACTCGGCGTCCACACTGCATCCAATCAAACGAACGAGAAAAAATATGAATTCTATTGGGGCTATAAAAATCATGTCCTTGTAGACTGTATTTCAGGTCTTCCTATTTATGAAATGACCACAACCGCAGAAGTTCATGATGCTACCGTCGCTTTAGATATCCTTGCTGCTACCCATTCCTTTCAACCAATAACGGACTGCACATTCCTTGCCGACAAAGGTTACGATGTCAAAAATATCTACAATCAGGTTAAGGATCTTTACAATGGAGAATGTATCATTCCATTAAACAAACGTAATTCCAAAAATCCGAAACTTCTTCCTCAAGGGAATCCCATTTGCGAAGCAGGGCTTGCCATGTGGAAGGATGGTAAGTTTTCCGATTGTGGTCGTACCCGTCAAAAGTTTTGTTGTCCTCTAAAATCAAGTAAAGATACCGTTTGCCCATGCCACCACAAAAATTTCTATAATGGTAAAAAGCATCGTGGCTGTACGAAATATCTCCAATAAAACGAATTGCTTGATTAAAAATTTCTCATAGTCTTATGATTTCGTAAGTTTTGGACTTACGTTAGCTTTGCTAGTGTGCCGAGCATGGCACTAATCTTACTGGTGAAAGTCCAGTCACGGGTATTTACCGCCAAGTGTAGTGAACCACAAGTCGGTACCAGTAATGGTATGGATGAAGGAAGTGGTGTAACAAAGTTCTTGAGCCTACGTACAGAAACTTGACAAGGCGATTAGGTGGGTAAGGTTGCTAGACAAACCAAAGCCCAAAAGGTAAACGTAAACCGAAGTTGTAAATCAAGAGGTTGTGGAACGAAAGATTAGCGTCTTACCTCGGGAGACCCTACTCACATACTGAAAGGTATGGTCGAAAAAGGTTTAGAGAGGGAGTCAGATGATGTCATAGTAGGCGAAAGCCGAAGGACTGAAACGATTTATAGTACGAATCGTTATGTTTAAAATAATACATGAGCCAGAAATCGAGTGGACAGGAAAAGTAGGAACGTAACCGAGGAATACTGTTTATACTTAGAGGGGTGTTATGTATGAATTTTAGGATAAGTCAGAGGAGTAACAACAATGGAATTGATTGAAGTGATCTTGTCAAAAGAAAATCTGAACAGAGCCTATAAAAAGGTAGTTGCTAATAAAGGTGCGAGTGGTGTTGATGGAGTTACTGTAGAAGAACTGGGAGATTATATAAGGGAGAACAGAGAGAAAATCGTTACATCTCTTAGAAACAGAACATATATACCGAAACCAGTCCGAAGAGTATACATTCCGAAAGACAATGGTAAGAAAAGACCATTGGGAATACCCACAGCACTTGACAGAACTATCCAGCAGGCAATAGCACAGCCTATATCTGATATTTATGAAGAGATATTCAGTGACTATAGTTATGGATTCAGAGCCGGAAGAAGTTGTCATGATGCCATTCGACAGGCATTGGAATACTTGAATGATGGGTATGAATGGGTAGTGGATATAGATATAGAACAGTTTTTCGACAAGGTAAATCACGACAAATTAATTCAGATACTAAGAGAACAAGTAAATGACAGTACCACATTAAATCTGATTCGGAAATATCTGAAAGCAGGTGTAATGGAAAACGGCTTGGAAAAAGCAACTATTACCGGTGTGCCGCAAGGAGGTCCTCTTTCAGTCGTATGTTCAAATGTCTACTTGGACAAGCTGGACAAAGAACTGGAACATAGAGGACTCCGCTTTACAAGGTATGCAGATGATGTATTAATTTTCACTAAAAGTGAAATGGCGGCTAACCGGGTGATGAACTCCATAAGTGATTGGCTGGAACGGAAACTATTTCTAAAAGTAAATGCAGCAAAAACGAAAGTAGTCAGACCGATGCGAAGCAAATACCTAGGATTCACATTTCTGAAAAACGGTGGAGAGTGGAAAGTAAAACCTACCAATGAAAAGAAAAAGAAGCTTAAAAAGAAGCTGAGTGAATATCTGAAGAGAGGGAAAGCAATAGCAAGACCTCTTGTGGTTACAATCAAGCGAGTAAATGAGATTGTGCGAGGATGGATTAATTACTTTAGAATCGGGTTGATGAAGCAATTTGTGGAAGAGCTTGGACAATGGCTAAGACACAAAATAAGAATGATAGTCATGAAGCAATGGAAGAAGCCGAAAACCATCTACAGAAACCTAAGTTATCTAAACAGGAAGAACCGAAACGGATTCAGTCAGGAAGATATTCATAAAGTTGCGAATTCAAGACTTGGGTGGTACAGAAGAAGTGGAATGAACGTGGTGAATTTCATTATCAGTAAAGATTTACTTGAAAATAGGATAAAAGATGGAGCTGGTCTGCTCAATCCCTTATCCTATTACTTAGCAAAAGTTGGAATATAAGTTGTAGAGCCGTATACGAGACCCGTACGTACGGTTCAATGGGAGGGGCGAGATAATTATTCTCCCTCTACCCTATTGGTGGATAACCTTCCACCAGAAACGCTTATACAGATAGCGCAGGAATACTTTTCCTGTTTCAGTCATATGGAGATCCTTTTTATCCACAAAATATGTACTGTTTTTTATCCGTCATTTTCACTTTATCCACATTCACTCGGATTCGCTTTTTTGCGGCTTTTCCCTTATAATGTGTGTATAGATTTCAACGATTTCAGGAGTAAGATAATGAACCAATACGAAAAAGAGATCCAGGCATTAAAATACAGATGCCGGAAATTAGAACAGCAGTGCAGTAGGTTTGATGATACATTCCAAAAGCAGAACCAGCTTGTAAAAAGCCAGGACGATATGATCCAGATATTAAAAGAAAGAAACCATTACCTAGAAGAACATATTGCAACACTGACAAAAGCATACCGAGTCCAGGAAGAACTCTGCCAGACACAGGAAGAGATCATCCGGCAGATGAGAAAAGACCAGACCAGATAACACAGTGCGCACAGGAGAAGGCCAGATGAGAGTCCATTTTGAGTATGATATGCATCTTCAATATGAAAACAGAGCTTTGAAAGCAAGGATCAGGGAACTTGAATCTGGTGCTGCTTATGTCCGCATGCAGGAAGAATGTGAAAAAAGATGCAGGGAAATGGAACGTGAAGTCCGAAAACTCAAAACTGAACTTGAAAATGCTGTCCGCCAGCTCCGTCAGAATAGGGAACATTGGTTTCAGGTTTACGGGGACATGGAAAAAGAACATAAAAAAGTTGTGGAAAGAAAGCAGGGAGAGATCCGGAAACTGCAGAAGCTTTGTGAAAAAACTGCTATTACCTATGAGCAGATGCATGAAAAATATCTGGAGCAGCTCCATCTGAGGTACGCGGCAGCATCCGGGCATTCCTGTTCCTGTTAAATAATGACTGTTGTGCCTCTATTGATAAAAGCAGAAAGTTCCTGTCGGACCTGACAGGTGGAAAGCTGAACATTTCCAAAGGTATGATCAGCAGACTCAGCAGGGAGTTTGCCTTAAAAACCGAGCCTGAACGCAGGGCTGCTTATGCAGACATGCTGTTTTCTCCGGTCATGCATACAGACTGTACGAACGCCAAGGAAAACGAAAAAGGCTGTTATGTATATGTATGTGCGACACCAGACGGAAAAGCCCTGTACTTTGCCCGTGCGAAAAAAGGGCACGAAGGAGTAAAGGGTACTGTTGCGGAGGATTACCAGGGTATCCTTGTCCACGACCATGATATCACTTTTTATAGTTATGGGACGGAGCATCAGGAATGTCTTGCCCATGTACTACGGTACCTCAAAGACAGCATGGATAATGAACCGGGGCGTGCATGGAATAAAGAAATGCATGGTCTGATACAGGAAATGATCCACTTCCGGAATGAGACCCTGCTGTCTTGTAACTTAGACCCGGAAAAGATCTCCGGATTTGAAGAACGGTATCTGAAGATACTCGAAACGGCCCGGAAAGAATATGAGGACATTCCGGCAAATGCTTATTACAAAGACGGGTATAACCTGTTCCTGAGAATGGAAAAATATATGCAGAACCATTTGCTGTTCCTGCACGATTTCAGGGTGCCTGCCACGAATAATGAAGCAGAAAGGCTTCTAAGGAATTATAAGCGGAAACAGGCGCAGGCCGTGACATTCAGGAGTTTCGAAAGCATCGAGAATCTCTGCCAATGCATGAGCATGCTTGTTTTGATGCGCCTTGAAGATCCAGCAAATATATATGACAGAGTATCCAGGATATTTGGATAAAGAGAATCGATGGTTTTGACTGTTATCAGTCTACACCATCGGTTCTCTCAAGTCCAGCTAACCCCTGAACAGTAACGTGGGAGGTGTTTGTCTAAATTTGGAGAAAAATACTTATTGCATAACCGAGTGTGGTACGCTTATAATAAAGTAAGATATCTACTATATTTGAACAGAAGGTGCCGTGAGAGGCATTGAAACTGGTAATGAGCAGCAGGAGGTGGGACTATGCCGATAACAACACGAAATTTATTGGACCAGTACACAGAAATTTTGCAGAAAATATATGGAAAACATTTAAAAAAGGTGATTTTGTATGGTTCTTATGCAAGAGGTGATTACAGGGATGATTCAGATATAGATATTATGATTCTTCTGGATTTATCTGATATGGATATAAAACAGTATCGGCATGAATTATCTGGTGAAACTTTTGATTTTAATATGGATCACGATCTTGATATAAAGCCCATAGCTAAAAGTCAACAGCATTTTCAAAATTGGGTTGATGCGTACCCATTTTATGCAAACGTGGAAAAAGAGGGGGTAAAGCTATTTGAAGCAGCCTAATGAAAAAGGAACACAGAAGGATCTGCTTCTATATAGAATTGAAACGGCACAAAGTGACATTAAAGCCGCAGAGATTCTTCTCGGTGCGAAAGAGTTTCGTGGTGCCAATAATCGTGCATATTACGGAATCTATCATGCTGTGTCTGCAATTCATGCGCTAGACGGAAATGCTTATAAAAGACATAAGGATGCATTGGCAAACTTCAATAAAAATTATGTTAAAACCGAGATTTTTCCAAGAAAGCTCGGAAAGAAAATTGCTGAATCAGAAGAAATAAGACATGCCAGTGATTATGATGATTTTTATATAGCTACTAAGGTCGAGGCTGAGGAACAGATTCAGACTGCCAAAGAGTTGGTGAAGCTGGTAGAAGAATATGTTCAGAAAAGATGGGCACAGGAAGAATGAACACTTCAAATTGAATATGGATATAACGTTAAAAAGTCTTGAAACAGCATTTTCATACCAGTCTTGAATATGTTGTAAGAGAATTATTATAGCTGGATCTTGGGGTACAATCTTTGTACCAATCTTGTACCAATTTTGTACCAATCGGTACAAAAAATAGTAGGAAAACGTAGATTTCCGTGGAATCACGAAATGCGAAAAAGCCTGAAAAATAGGCATTTGTGGGACATTGGAGAGATGGATTAAGAGACATCCTGATTTTCCCGACAATGAAGTCCCAGGGCGCTGCTAAGAACGAAGCAAACAACGTTGCGCAGGCTAAAACGGTTTCAGAAAAGCCAGTTGAGAAGATTGATTTTTCAAAGGTAGAAATCGAACCATTGTTCAAAGATGAGGTAGATTTTG
>PPYE01311291.1_pt1 | contig 37353 bp, 54 predicted proteins | sample 1559881 | NCBI WGS metagenome assembly PPYE01 (sample SAMN08240022, study PRJNA423297) | Human gut metagenome, whole genome shotgun sequencing project. | reverse complement strand
ACGAGCAGCACTTACCGAACGAGCAACTCTCACCGAACGAGCAGCACTTACCGAACGAGCACCACTCACCGAACGAGCAGCACGCACCGAACGAGCACCGCTCACCGAACGACCTTATCGCCGAATAGTCGCCTGACGGACAGATAAGCCGCCCGATTTCGTCGCGCTCGAATGTTTCCAAATCCTTAATAGTATAAATTCTCATTTTTTGTAAATCCTCTTTTCATCCGGGAACCCCGGGTAAAACATATCCAGGTGTTCCTTTGCTTTTGTCATGTATTCCTTTCTTTCCGTGGAAGAATCCATTAACAAATGGCACTTCCAACACGCCGTTATGACGTTCTCTTCTATGCCTAAGCCTCCGCGGCTCCTCGGGATGTAATGCGCCACGGGATCGCCTCTCTGCCCGCAGAAGATACATCTGAACCCGTCTCGTTCGGCCACCCTGCGCTTCACGCTTAACGGTATCTCGCACGCCTTAGATCTCTTACTCTTCACTGACCCACCTCTTTAAGAGTTCGTTTATCTCATCATCGGCTATGGTGGATATCCCCAGCTCTGCGCAGTCCTCTTTGACCCTGTCTATGAGCCTCGCCATCTGCCGACCGTCATAGGTCGAGGAACCGTAATACACCTTTACGGTCGCCATACGGAGATCGCTGCCCATGTCCAGAACCTCGACAAACCAGCCCGTGCCGTGTAATGCCCACGCCTGTTTCATTTTATCCACAGCCTCAGGCACCATTGCTATGACGTCGTATACACCGACCTCACGTATATACTTCCGGTATAACTCGTCGGCGGTCGTTTCCAGCTTCTCCGCCACTCTCGAGCAGAGCGCCCAGAAATACGAGTTTGCTGTATTGGTTCGCTTCTTCTTCGGGTGGTCTATCTTCAGTTCGAGACCGGGCTTACCTTTTTCTGCTTCCTGTTTTATGACCGCAAGCGTCTGCTTGGCCACGAAGCAGTAGCCCTTCGGGATCCGGAACGACACGAGCATTCCGTCATCGTCATAGTAAGCCCGGTCGAACTCTGCGTACATAGTGCCGATCATGCCGCTTTCTCCTCGGCGAAGAGTTTAATCTCCGAGAACACACTGTTCACTGCCGTAGTGCTTGCACCGTCGAATACGCCTCCGGGGATATACTTATACACGGCTGTATGAACGTCTTCATCGGATACTCTCAATGCAGAAGCGAAGAACCTCACGCGGGCGCCGATTCCATTGATATACTGTATCTCCTTGAACGCCCAATCCGACACTCTCTTGACATCGGCCTTTGTGTATTTCTCCGGCAATACTTCTTCTATTTTCTGCACCGGCAGTCCCTCGGACTTTGCGGGCGCTTTCTTGTTGCTCTTTTTGCCGCTGTCGCCCACGTTCGTGGCGTCGCTGTCCTTCGTGTCGTCTATGGCAAACAGGCCGTTTAAGGCGTATTTACGGGCGTAGGACGAGGCCGCTCCCGTCACCTGCGATCCGTCCATACCTTTCTTGTTCTCTTCCTCTCGCGCATAAGCCGCTCCGAACATGCAGTCGCTACCGAAACAGTCATACAGCGTAACCGTTGCTTTGATGTAATATCTTTCGCCTATGCGTTCAATGGTGTCCGTTACCACACAGACCACACCGTACTTGACGCACAGCGGTTTAATGGCTTCGAGGATATCCTCGCACGAACGGTAGTTGTAATGTCCGAATTCATTGTACTGACTCTTTGGAGCCTTAAGCTCGCCCTGCATGTGCATCAGCTTTTCTCGAAGCGGAAGGCTGCGAATGTCTTTATCTTCCATGATTTCACCTTATCTGAAGCCTCGTCGTTTCAACGAGTTCCGCGCCGTCTACCGGCTGTCCCGACTGTATCGTCTCTTTTATGAGCTTCTTATCCGGCTCATAGGTTACCTTTACATTCTGCCGTCTGAAACCTATAGGCAGCTTGTCCGCGTCGAGTATATTCACAGATACCGTAGTCTTGGGATATACCGTGAACAGCGGCGTCTTGACCTTGTCCTTTCCGACCTCGGCCATGAACTGCACTACTCGGCTTTTGAGCCTGTCCGCGCCTTTGGCAATGCTGTTTCTGCGGGCTTCCAGCCGCGTAATCTCTTTCGTCATGGCATCTATCTGCGCGTCCACCAAGTCCGCTTCCGACTCTATTATCCTGATTGCCTTTGCGCAGTTCTCGACCTTCTTGTCTATGTCTTTATCGCAGTCGAGCATTTCATTCAAGAGTTCTTCGGGGATAACTCCCTCGTTCTCTTCTGCTTCGGCTATGAGCATTTCAGTAAGTTCCGCTTGCTTGGCGGAGAGTTCATACATTGTCATGCTTCTTCCTCCTTGATGAGGTACTCGAGTTGAATATATCCTATCCTACCATTACTGAATGCCACGCGCGCGAAGCCATCGTTGCATACGAGAATCACAATGCCTTCATCTTTTGAGAGCTTGTCCCACTCCTCGCGACCGATTCCCAGTACCTCTGTTTGTACCGACGCAAACGACTTAATCCTTACCTTGTCTCCGAACTTGAATACCTTTCTAAGGTCTTGGTGGAATACCAATTCTTGTTCGCCTTCGACGTCAAACTCTCGCCCGAACGCCCTTGCGAGCGCCACTGCCGCGCCTATGTACGGATCGTCCTTGTCTTCGGGGTTGCGCCATGCCACGCCTGTTCTGCCGTCGGGCAGCTTAATGACCGTTTTACGACCGCTGACGATATACTTTATCTGGTTTACGGGGGTTACCTTACGCTCTATCATCTCTGGGAACCAACACCAACAACCATCATCTTCGCGCATGTCAACAAATGCACTCCTGATGAGCTTAACGGTCATTGTTTTACCGAGATACTTATCCATTCCCCCAAAACTGGACCAGCGGTCGCGACCGTTCTCGCTCTTCGTTCTCTTGGAGACAATCTTCACCTTGTCCCCGGGTTTGAGCTTCTTAAATTCTTTCTCTGTCATTTTTCACTCCTTCAAGCGCTTTGAGCGCCGTGCGATATATTCGCAGCCATTTTGCCTGTACATCGTTAAGAGGCTCGCCGTTTATTTCCGGCGCTCTCTCATAACTCCGTATCTCGTCCTTAATCTCTTCGATCGCTTCTTCTATGTCAGTCATCGTAAACCTCCATATACGTGATGAATGTAGTCTCTCTCATCGCTCATAACGACGTCTGCCTGGTTCCGGTGCTCTTCTGCCGCTCTCTCGCGGAAATATCCCTCGGCTTCCTTTTCGTCGTACCAGGCGATAACGTTAAGGAATTCGACATCATAGTACCGCACTATGGCGTTCGCCTGCTCTTCCGTGAGTCCGAACCCTTTCAGTTTCATGACCGCGAAATCTTCGAGGTCTGCCGCGGTAGCTTCGTAGGCGTAATCCTCGCCGTTCTCGTCCTCATAAGTGAATATAATATCCGTTGCCATCGAATTCCACTCCTAATGATTTCCAAATGGGAATATTCCGTCTCAACGTCTCACGCGCCCTGGATATGTTCTCCTGCTCCTGCCTGCGCAGTTTGTACGTCTCTAAGTCCGTATGTGCATCCTGGACAATCGCGTACCCTTTTTCACTCGACAGAGATATTACGGAATGATCCGCCGCTATTTTGGAGAGCAGTTTCCTCGCTTTCCTTTCCCCGGAAAGATTACACTTAATCCCCAGATGCACGCACACGTCTTGCTTGGTAACCGTTCCCCTGCTTATAATCCACTCTGCAAGTTCTTGAAGATCGTAGCGCATCATGCCCTCCTCAGCAGCGGCTTAAGGCTCTTCCTCTGTACGAAGCAGATGTCTATGTAGTTGATCAAGCCCCTGCCTGTTTCTATCCCGACGTATTCCGCGACCCTTGCCAGGTCTATCCTGTTCTCTATCCCAAGCTCCTTGCCCTTCTTTAAGAGCTGTGCTTCTTCATGGGGTGTTAAGTCAAACATCGCTCTTCTCCTTTCGGAAGTTATCTCCGCGGACGTTCATCATTATCGTGTGCGCTGCTATCCTGTCCGCGATCCTCCGGTATTCCGTGCTTTCTATCCGCGCCGTGTCCCCGAAGTTCAGGTTCGATGTTACGATCAGCGGAATTACGTACGCTTCGGCATAGTCCAGGAATCGCTTCAGGACGTCTATGCCCTTGTCGTCCTCTGTACCGACGTCGTCCAGGACTATAAGCGAACAATTCTTGTACCGCTCAAACATCTTGTCCTCGAACTTGCTTGCCTTTACAAGGTCTGCCGCTCTGACGAATCTGACAAGCTTTCCGTAAGTGTCAATTATCTCGTGCATGATCGCCGTAGCTATGTACGTCTTACCACGACCGACATCGCCCCAAAACGTAATGCCCATGCCGTCGGATTTGTAGATATCGAAGTCGGCGACGTACTTATGCGCGAAATTCTCGGCATTCGGCGAAAACCCGCTTTTGAGATTTCCGAAGGTGTACCTCAACCCTATCGGGTAATCCTCGAACGCGATCTCCCTTATACTTGCGGCCTTGTCCCGCAGCTTTTCCTTCCTTCGGCTTATCTCGTCCGCTTCGTCCTGGCATTGGCAGTTGAGGTACATCCAGCCGAAGAACCGATCGATGAAATGCTGGCGGGGTTTATGACACCGCGTGCAGGTTATGAGGCCTGTCCGGGAATCGATGTACTCATCGCTTTTCAGCTTGTGGTCTTTGGCGAAGCTGTCCCGCAGTTTCGCGTCCGTTGCGTTCCACCGGCCGAGGTTATCGAAGCCGTATTTTCCGTCTCGCTCGAATAAAAAATCCAGTGCGTTCATCTCGTGTCTCCTATGGGGTTACCGAACTCGTCATGAGTCCGTTCCCACTCTGCGTAATCGTAGGTCTCGCTCTTTACCGCCCTGTATGACTTCGGTGCTGTCACCTCGTTCAGATATCCGTCGAACTTGGAGCCGAACAGTGTCTCCGGTCGTAGGTACTGCGCCATGCGCTCGTCTCCTTTCCATGCGGCTACCTTCTTGTCTATGACGGCTTTGAAATCCTCTAAGGCGTAGCCCTCTTTCAGCCTTGCGGTTATATGCCTCACTGCCATTGCCGACCTCGGAGAGAACCGCTTGCCTGTCTTCTCGTTCAGATACGAGATGACGGTCTTTACGGTCTCACTCACGCCCCCTTTGGGGGCTACGGGGGCAGCGTCGTCAGACGCTGTTTTGTCCTCTTGGCTCTGTGGGGGGAGTTTAGGGGGTATATATATATTTCTCTTAGTATTCTCAACCTTATTAGGGGGGTTATAGGGGGGATTGACCGAATAGGTGAACTTTGTGCACCTATTCGGTGAACTTTGTTCACCTATTTTTTTGTCGATTGGTGAACTTTGTTCACCTATTTTCGGTATACTTTGTTCACCTATTTTGGCTCTCCACATCACCTTGCGCTTGTCCTTTTCGGAAGCGATTTTTTCAATCAGACCCCGGTCGAGCAGGTAATTTAATGCATTGATTACTCCGCGCTTGGTACTGTTTGTCCAGTCCATGATGTACTCAAGCCCGCCCTGAAAGGTCTGCCCCTTTTCCTGCGTAAAACCGTAGATACACGCATACGCCATAAGCGGCACTCCCTTCAGTTTTAGGTCGGTGATCATCCACCCCTGTATGACTATGTAATTCGATGAATTTATCATTAACTCGTCCCCACTATGAATGAGTTTTTCCCGGCAAACTTAAGCTTCATAAATCAAAGTCCGGATTAGACCTCGGCGTGCCGTCGTCGTTCGCCTTCATTACTTGAATCTGCTCGGACAAGACCGGATCTGTCTTTTTCAATTCGTCGAGACGATCAAGATATGCGTGATGTGCGTTATCGTATTTGATACCACGCTCTCGAGCTTCCTTTCCTATCTCTCGCTGAATCATGTTTAACAGATTCGCCGCACGCGTGATCGAATCCAGCTCGCGTTTGCTGCCGCCTTCTTCAAGCTTTTCGTCTAAAATTTCGCGAAGATAATTCACTCCGCACCGTGTCTCGTAAATCTCACGAGGTTCGTTGAAATACATACTGATTAACATTTTTGTTTGTCCTCCTTTTTAATCTTCTTTCTTGAATAGGTACTCCAGCGATTTGTCCGGGAAGTATTTGTTCCTTATGGCAAACATCTCCGAGCTTTTGAACTCCGTTTTTCCGTGCATTTTGTGAGCGAGGGTGTTGGTGCCAATGCCTAAGTACTTGGCAAGTTCAACCTGCGTTACAGACTGCGCGAACAGTTCTTTCTTCAAATTTGCGTACAATTTCTGTCCTCCTTTTCGTGTAATTTTTTGTTGCGTTTTATTGCAATAAATTGCTGTTTATGATATAATCTTTTTAGGAGATTAAACTATGAACGATAATGATTTACAAATTGATAACAAATCACCAGCAACAGACGATGAAAGTTCGAAGCAGGCAACGCAAGATACGACCAGTTGTGGCGCACCCGAGACTGAAAAAGCATCTAAAAAGCCCGGAATTGCAAGCAGAGTGTTCGATAAAATTAAGAATGCCGGCTCTCAGCTCGCCGCTTTTGTAAAAAATGAATTTGACGAAATGCAAGAAAAATCGGCAAGAAAGAAGCATTATGAAGATAATACTGAAACATTTTTCAGATTAGATGCCAATGATACGCTTCAAGAAATGTTTCATGCCATAAGAGATATTGACAATAAAGTACTCTACATAGCATCAGTCGAGAAAAATCTTGCATCAATAAAAAGCGGTGTTAATGTAAAATGTCCCGATAGTTCGGTCATCGTTGTCTCACAGGTTAGTGGTGAACCAAGCACTCAAAATATTAAAGGCATTGATTTTGAATGTATCAAAGTAACATATAAACTGAAAGAAGAAATCCCTCATTTTGAGCAAACCGTTTATAACAAGGCAACAACAAATATAGAGATTGGCAGCAACTATGGGGATATTTCAGTTGTCAATTATATGTCGCAATTAGACGCCCTGGAGGCAGAAATTAAAAATGCTAAAAGCGGCATATTTGGCAACGGCAAGAAAAAAGAAGCTATACAAATGTTTGGAAATTTCAAAAATTGTGTACTCAATCGAACAAAGGACAAAACTCTGTTTGACCGTTTTGTAGATCTATTGAAATCAGTCGCCCCTGCCGCAGTCACTATCGCAACCAATATTATCAAAAATCTTTGACTCACAAATTGCTTTCTCAAGTTCAGCCTTGTTAAAAGCATATAAATAGCATTTTATATCGTTGGACTTTTTCTTTCTAAGTTCGGCGATATTGTCATCTTTGCCTACGACAAAACAGATATATCCGATGATTACAACTATCGCCAGCAATAATGCTGCTACACAACTAACGATTATCAATGTCGCTAACTCCATGTTTACCTCCACAGTGCCTTATTTCCGACGAAGTAATGAAACTTTTCCGATTTTTTTCAAAAGTTTTCATTTGCAGTGCAATTGTTTGCCCTGTATGCCTATATAATAATGCAATTGTTTGCCTTTGTCAAGTGTTTTAATGCAATTATTTGCATTTTTTTATATTTATGGTACAATATAAAAAGGAGGCAAATATGAATATTGAGGCAATGAAACAAAAAAAGAAAGAACTAAGGTTGTCTTATGATGCATTGGCGGCAAAGGCGAATGTGTCAAGGCGAAGCGTTATAGGCATTTTTAACGGCTCCACTCCAACCCCGCGTATTGACACAATCCAAAAAATAGAACAAGCCCTCGGACTGTCCCCCATTACGGAGGAAGAGTTCAACGGAGGTATGCGTGACTATGCCGTACGCAATGTCACCCCCGAGGAAGATGACGTACTTGAAGATTTCCGTCAACTGGGCATAAAAAAAGGGGCTGACGCTCAACGCGCAGCCCACGAGGTTATCAAAGCTATGTTAAAATAGCAATCAAACAAGTGTTCTATTGCTCTTTTTGTTCTCTTTATAATTGTGGACATACTGTTGTCCGCAATAGTGTGCTATAATCCTATCAAACAAACGTTTCATAAGGAGGCACAACATGAAAAGAGCAGCAGACTTTGCGGCGAGATTATTGCTCGCCACATCACAAGCAGAGGTCATCCAGGTCGCTCAAGAGCTTAGCAATATAGCCCTCGAAGAAACCGAAGATGTCCACGAAGAGGCAGTAACAAAGTTTTTGCAATTTACCAAAAAGGAGATTGCAAAAATGCCAACTACATTCAAAAAAGAGTTCATCGCCAACGGTGCGGTGGCTCATGTAATCAAAAGGAAAAGCGGAAAACATACGTTCATTTACGAAATACGGTACCGCAGAAACGGATACAACATTTCGGCATCCGCCAAAAGCCTTGAAGAGGCCAAGAAGAAGTTTATCGACAAACTCTCCGACCCTCATGCAAAACTCGCCCCTACGCGCAAATCTCGCCGTCTGGTGGCGTATATAGCGGACGAGTGGCTTGCGTGCAAAACGAACATCACCCCCACTACTATCAAAGGATACCGCAGTCACCTCGACCGTAATATCCTGCCTATTATCGGACGTATGGATATTGCCGATGTTCGCTCCGCGGATCTGCTCAAAGTTATGGAGATCGCCGACGGCAAGCCGCGCATGTATGAGGAACTTCGCACGGTACTTAACTCGATATTCCGCTACGCGACGGATAACGGAATCATCAATTACAACCCCGTGCGGCTCATTCCGTTCAAACGCGCAGACCGCAAATCCGGAACCGCCCTCTCTACTGATGAGATACGGACGTTTCTGCGGTGTTTGGCGTTTCCCGAATTCAATGACGTACGCCCGCAGCTTCTGCTCGAGCTGTATTGCGGGCTGCGGCCCTGCGAGACAGAAACGGCAGTCATTGCCGACGGTTTTGTCACTGCCCGCAACGCAAAGCGCAAGAATGGCAAAGTAGAGTACAAGCGGATCCCTATTCCGAACGGCGCGGAATTGCTTCCGGTCGAAAATCCCGTCAAGGTCTATGTGTTAAACGATCGTTTCAAGGCAATCTTTCCAGATCGAACGCAGTACGACTTGCGTCATACATTCGCAACCGTATGCCAGCTGTATGTTCGCCGCGAGGTGGTAGAAGTGTGGCTCGGAGACAGTCCCGAACGACTGATCGGTCGCACTTACACCCATTTCCCTGACGATTTTATGCTCGCAGAAATGAAAAAAGTGCGCTTTACTCCCGACAAAAAGTGATTTTTGTTCCCCGAATTCCTCCCCAAACGGAGAGTTCACGGTACTAAAAACCACAAGATATAGAAGCAAAGCGCACATAAAACCACAATATATTGTGTGTTTCCCTAATTTTCGGGTTAGGGACCGTGAGGTCGCAAGTTCAAGTCTTGTCACCTCGACCAAAAACCACAATATATTGTGTATAATCGCCACTTTACAGCACAATATATTGTGGTTTTCTTTTTTCCCTGAAAACGTTCCCCAAACGTTCCCCAATTTTTTACAGCAAAAACTTTGTTACTGTCTGACTTCATACAAGAAAAATCCCGCCTTCCGCGGGATTTATTACAAGCCATATTTTTTCATACAACAATCTTTAAACTTGCGCCCGCTGCCACAGGGGCATAAGTCATTGCGGCCGACTTGTTTGAATTGCGCTTTATTGATCCTATAAATATCATCATTAAAATCCACATCTTTATGTGAAGGAATTATGTACGAAAAGATAGTTTGCCCATTATAGTTTGAAATAGAAAAGTTACCCTGCGTGATGATATCCATTCCGATCAAAAGATCGATGCCGTTCAATATTGCTGCCGGCACATCTTGGGCCGTAAACTTAACCTTATCGTTCAATTGAATGCCTATACGGTAAACCGGAGAAGTTACCGCGCCTCCAGCGGTAAACTGTGGCACGAAACGCAGGGGTTTTAATTTTAATTCGTTGGCGCACTGTATGGATATACAAGAAGAAGTTGCTCCTGTGTCCCAAAGAGCAACGGCTTCTTTAAGCAGATTCCCGTCAAGATCTAATATCTCAGCTTTCGTTCTTATATCTCGTACTACCGTACCATATTTCTTCGTAAAAGCGTTCAGATTGTCGTGCATCAAATAAAACCTCAAACAAGATAAACGCGAGAGTGATAAATGGCGGCGTTATCATTGATGTCATTAAGGCATTCCTGCACAATATAGCCTCCAAGCTCAATGCCATGCGCTCGCATGTCATCTATTGCGTCCTCGGTCGTTTTATAATAGCCAATCACTTTACAGTCTTTTATGACCACAAATTCACCGATATGCCCCTCGGTTATACTTTTGAAGTTAGACACGAAGTATTGATAATCTTTTTCTAACTCTTCCATAATGACAACTCCTTACTATAAGTATAGATATTTTTTTGGCAATTGTCAATACAAAAATAAAAAAATCCCCGCAAATCCATAAGTTTGAGCATGGTGTAATCCTAAGTGATGGTCAAACAAAGGAAATGCGGGGTAATTTTATTCATGGCTTATTTCCCTTTCTCTCGCAAAGAATTCCTGCAGATACGCAACCCGCAGTTTAAGGCGAAGAGCTACTTCCGTGCGCACGAACATCGTGCCGGAGGTTGCTCCGGTATAGATTGCGAGAGCCGTCTGCAAGAGCTTGAATATTACCGAATACACTATATCGAAAACATCGCCCGTCATGTTGAATATAAACGTCGACGAGAACAAGATGCCTACGGCGATTATTCCCAATATCTTCGTGCCAAGCAAGGTCGACACATCACGTTTTTCGTGTATGGCAAGATTGCGATTGTCGGACTTGACTTTATCTCTGTCTGTGAACAGCGTAGCGTAAGAGACTTCATAGTATCGGACGTGGATAAAGTCTATAATCTCTTCGGCATTGCTTTTACGCGCCTCATACAGTGCCTTCTTTGCTTTCACCACAGACAGGCGCCACGTCAGGTATCGCGTTCTCAATTTCATCAACGGGTTATGCTCTTCCGGCTTTACTTCCCTGCCTTCGAGCAGGGACTTTTTCTGCGCTTTGAGTTCAAGTCTGTGCTTCCTGCCCTGTATAAGCGAATCCATTCGTATTATTTTCTTTTCGCATGAAAGCAGGTGCCGTTCAAGCACCCCCTTATATGCGTCAAGTTTTCTCTTGCGGTTATCGCTGGCAATATAGCTTTTGAATGAATGCAAGTATGTTACGCTGGTATGGATTGTATCATAAGCCTTGTCTATTATGTCCTTGACGAACAATATATCCTTGTTCTGCGACAGTTCTCTCTGCTTATACAGCGACCGCATTACGAAGATGATTATTATTATCGGGATTTGCGTCACTACCTGCTCGATCCAATAATTCGGATCCAGCAGTATGGTATATGAGAACTCGAAGTAACTCAATACCGCGTTTATCACCATAAGCAGGATTATCAGAATTACGCTAATTACAGTTTTCATCTTTTACCCTCCACTTGCCGCGCGGATAATATCGAAAACAGAAGCCCCACGACCTCGCTCGCGCTTATCAGTCCCACAGTTCCGGACATCTTCACGGCGGCGACCTCCAACGCCTTACAAACTATAAACAGCAGAACAAGGAGCAAGGCCGGGATTATGAAGTTCAGCACGCACTCTACCGTCCGCTCTTTCTTCAATGCCTCTTTCAGGCTCTCTATACGTTCCTTGTTTACTTCGACTTCGAGGTCGGCCATGTGCTGGTTTATTTTGGATTTCAGCCGCTCCGTATATTTGTTCAAAAGCAGTTTCTTGACTATGTAAAACAGCAGCAGGAACAGTATTACGCCTCCGAGGGAGATCTTAAAGCCCGTTGCCTCTTCGCTCCACGACGCGTAGTTCGTTATTATAAGCGCCGCGGGAACGACCGCCGCAAACGTTATTTCGAGAATCGTGAAAACCAGTTTTTTCGGCGTCCATTTCATATCAGCCTCCGAATTTCACAGTGTCGGTCTTTACCTCCGCGGATTCGACCTTGACCTTTATATGCTCTTTCTTGGGCGTCATGGTCTCTTCGAGCGTCTCCGCGGCGGTAGTCAGTTTTTCAGACTCGTCGACTTTGAGAAGTTTAGAACGCGACATTCCCTTTGCCATGAGAGCCGTCGCCTCGTTTACGTTTGTTACTGCAGTTTTCATGTCTGCAACGGTCTGAGATATCTCTTTCAGTTCTTCCTTCGTCGCGTCGGTGACCACCTGAGAGATATCCACATCGAGCACGTTATTGGCAATCCTCTTGGCCACTCTCTCCGCTATGGCATTGAGCTGGCTTTCGGTCAAGTCCGCGCTTCTGCTCTTATTTGCGAACCGCGACACTATCCCTCTAACCACGCCGACGACTATCGCGCCGAACACGCCGCTGGAAAGAAACGATATTATTGTTGCGCCCCATTCCGTCCAGAATTCGTTGAAAATCTGTCCTATGTCCATAAATACCTCCTTATACCTGGAGCGGGTCATACCCGCCCTCTATGAGTTCTATTTTTGTCTGTAATGACGTCAGTTGCTTGGCAAGCTCCTGCATTTCCGTTTGGTGGCGAGAATTGGCGTCCTCTGCCTCTTTCTTTGCTTCGGCAAGACTTTCTACGAGTTCGTCTATCCGCGCTTCCAAAGCCTTAATTACAGGCTCTGCCGTCAGGTCTGTTTCTGCCGCTTTGAGAAGCAGAGGCTCGACCGTATACTCTTCGAGTTTCGTGCCCCTTAAGTAGAACTGAACCGATACGTTGAGAGAACCGGGTTCGAGCCAGTCCTGCGGGATTGTTACGGAGTTCCCGGTCATCTTGTACTTCTTCATTTTGCCATTAAGCGAAACAACCACGCAGTAGTACCCGTTGGCGGCGAGTTCCGAGAAGTTCAGTTTCAGGTCTTCGGCTATGATAAAGGGCGATACGTCAGAGTATCGCCCCAGCATGCCGCGTTTGAGTGTGATGTTCATTCTTTATACCTCCTCAGTAAGCCATAATTAAACGAACACTTGACATCGTAAAGCCGGATGAAATAACGTCCAAAGGAAGGCCAATCGTACCAGAGCTGACGTTATAAAACGCATATAGCTCAATTGCTTCGCTATCGCGTGTGTGTGCGCTTGTATAGGTGCTCGAAGTTTCGTATGATAGATCATTGGTCTCTTCGATAGAAATCATGAGAGTGTAGTTTGCGCTACCTTGCGTTTCCGTGACCTGAACGACATACAAACCGGCTGTTGATATGGCAACAGTGTTTGCCGAACCGCTTAGAATCTTTTTCCCCAAGCTACCTGAGCGTACTATCTCGCCGTTATAAGGCTGGTAAGGATAAGGGTGGGAACCCTCGACAAGCATTGTAGTATCAAGATTCGATATAGGGACCGTTAAACGAACGTATGCCACATTACTCGGCGATACGAAATCAACAGCGTCATCACCCGACACTCCCGATATATACTGTTTATTGCTGTCATAAAACGCGAACCATCTATGAGCTGCGTCCGAGGGCGTGTATATATACCTCGTGTTCGGTTTTATCGGGATAAACCCGCTTGCGCTATCGTCGGCATTTGCGAATATCGTTCCATCCTCGTCAGACACCGAATATCCCTTTATGACGTCGTCTTTGTTAAACAGATTCAAACCTTTCTGCCATTCGTCTTTGAGAAACTCGGCTTGCGGGTTGTCTATGTGGGCGGAAGCATTGTAAGGCTGATAAGGGTAAGGGTGAGAACCCTCATTAACAACAATAAGAGGCGTTAATGTTGTTTGATTTGCAACGGTGTTATTTCCTATTCGTATATGCGCGTTAATATCCGACGTATACACAATAGTTTCTTTTTGTCCGTTAGAAATTTCTATATGGACAAAACTACCGTCTACTAAATAAACAAGCTGAGCAATTATTCCGTCGGGAATATTAAAAACAGTTGCAGTGTATGTTTTTCCCTCTTCTAAATTATGATAGTTATTTGTATCAGAAAAATAGTAATTCTTCCATTGTTCACTACCGGGATTTATTGTAATTTCCTCGTTTATACTGCACAAATTCAATCCTTTTTCCCACTCTTCTCTCACCCACTGCTCACCGTCCTGCGGGAGAGTGTTGAGGGGCTGGTTTTCTATCACCTGCTCGGTGTAGGAAGTAGCAAGCTCAAATTGCACATATATCGGACATATCTCTCTGTATTCGGATACGTCTGTAAACGCGTCGTTGCGAATTACCAAGCTGTCGGCACCGTTTTCGTTCGTAAGTCCGATACCGAGATTCGGCGTGAAATTGATGTTGTTATTCTGAACGGTATATCCGTTGCTGGAAACGCCGATTGTCGCTCCAAAAACGCCGCCGACATTCTGCGGCTTTATACTCGTGTAACAGCAATAATTTCCCGAAACGCTTGACTGGTCTCGCGACGTGCAATCTTCCGCATTGATGACGATATACCCCGTCTTTCTCGTAATGGTAGCCGTACCGTCACCGTTTGAGGTATAGGTGTCGTAGGCTCCAAGGTTGTAGAGCGTTTTCGGGGTGTTGAGGTTCGGATATGTCCCGTCCTGCAATGCGTAATTACCGCTTGCTTGCGCGCCTATGTTAGACCGTGCCTGCGCCTGCTGCTCCGAAGTCAGGGTCTGCGCTGTGTAGTGCACGGCTTCGGAGTCGGTGTTAGACTGCGTGTTCAGCTCTATGGAAATAGGACTCGACCCGTCATAGGTCTGCGTATCTCCGTCCACAACCAGTGTGAGCGCGTTCTGCACTTTGTCCGCCGTGTCGGCTGTCGTGGCATTATCCGCATTCGTAGCCTTTGCAACGGGCGTAGTGCCGTTTATGACGTTGTCCAGGGCCTGCTGCGAGGCCAGGCCGTCTACAAGGTCACCGACCGGTATAGACACCGTAGAGCCGTTCTGAAGCACAAGGTCTATACTCTGAGTTTCGTTGTTGTAGCTTCCGGATACGACCACACTCTCGAGGGGAAGGTCTACGCTCGAAGTCGAAAGCACCGTTCCGTCCGCGGATTTAAGAGTGACCGTGACGACATAGGTCGTATTGTCCATTGTCACCTCGGCAGTCTTGGCAACGCCCGAATCTATCTCGATCTTCGTGTAGTAGTTCCCGAGAGCCGCTTCGTTCTCCTCCGCCGCGGCCTCTGCCCTGTCCGCAGCCGATTCTGCGTTCGCTTCGCTCGCAGCGGCCGCCGAAGCTGACCCCGAAGCGGATGTCGCCGCTTGTTCCGCGATCGCCCGCGATGTAGCCGCTGCCGAAGCGGAGTTTGCTGCCGCCTCTGCCGAAGCCGCCGCGTCCTCCGCGCTGCTGAGCACGCCCATAACCGCGTTGAAGTCGAGAGCAAGCGACCAGTTCGAGTTTATCGTTCCGTCAGTGTACGGCTCCTGCGTGTTGTTGGCAACGTTCGACTTTACGTACACCCCGTACGTTCCCATAGGATAGTACACGAGTTCTCCCGCGCCGTATGTATACGCAGAGTTCCACACGTACACCGCTCTCGCCACAAAGTACCCGTTGCCGAGGTCGGACTGAAGCTCTGCCAGCGCCTGGAGTATCTGCTGATACACGTCCTCGGTCGGGGTTTCGGGCAGCTCTGCGGCCACGCCTCTGCCCACAGTGAACGTCGTTGCAGACGTGCAGAGCAGACGATTTGCCGAGTAGAACGCCACCTGCGCGATAACCTTCCCGTAGTACGTCGTCACGGCGTTGGGGAGTTCCATAGACCAGCCGTAGTAGGTATTTCCGGATCCGTCCGTAAAGCCCGAAATTTCGCCCGTAGCGGTCAATCCGTACGGCTGGGTCACTATCCCGTTCGGCAGCGTAAACGCGACCGTAGCCGTCAAATTATTGGCGAACGGGGCTACTACGTAGAAGCTGTTGGCGTTTGCGCTCCCCTCGAATACTTGTTCGGGAAAAGAGTTCGTTATAACGCCGGAATTATTGACAAAAAATACCATTGTACCTCCTTAGTCCGCTGCCGGACTGATGCCGGTAACGTTCTGATACTCTTCGAGAAGAGAATGCGCGTGGTTGAGTTCGTCACTCTGCTTCTCTTTTGTCGCCGCTTCGAGCGTGTCCAGGAATTCGAGCAGTTCCGGATCGCTTGTAACGGCTCTGACGCGGTCTATGACGCGGAGCTGCTCGGTATATCCCTTGACCGCTTCCGCTTCTTTCTTTTCGTTCTCGCTTAGGATTAGAGCGAGGTCATACATTGCCTCGCTCTGTTCGGGTGTTATTTCCATTTTGTTCCTCCTTTTAGCTGAATACAGTTGCGTAAAGCTGGAAGTCAGACGTCTCATACTGCGTAGGTGTACCGTCCACGACCCTGTAGGCAAAAAATTGCAGATAGGTTTGATTCGCGACCCATTCGGCCACAATCTTAATGTTGTACGTATATCCGTCAATATCGCTTGTCTTCTGATAAGCGACTGAATAATTTTGACTTGCGCTTGTAATTGACCTAAGCGTTATTCTGCCGAAATTTACGTTTGGTTGCGACGTGTTCTGCGCAACCGATCCCGATCCGCCAGACGAATATGCAATATTTGACTGAGTAACTATAATGTCGTAGGAATAACTGTTGGCGGATGTTCCCGAGGTCATCAATACGCGCGCACCGGGGAAGTTCGAATATACTTGCGCGACTTGGGGTTGTCGCACCCATTCGTAACTTATCTGTCCGCCGCTAATCGACAAATTCAGAAACGCCTGAATGCCGACAACGGGATAATAAGTCGCGTTTCCCGTCACGGTCACGCCGGCGCCTCCGGGATTAAGCGCGGTCACTTCCTGGTCAGACGAAGAACTCGACGACCAATGCTTAAATTCATAGCCTGCAAGTATGGTGCCTTCTTCCTCAAAGGCAGTTTGTGCCTCGCTGGCCTCTGCGGCGGTGAGAATTTCCCCCGCAAGTTTGTAATAAACTGTTGCCATTGTGTATATCTCCTTTTTTAGAAATTCGGGTCTATTTCGGTCGGACGTTCCACAACCGCCAAACTTGTGTCACTGAATGTTTCCGTATATATGGAAACAGGTGTGGGTGACGGTGGAGTTTCGGTCACGCTCGTATCGCTGAATGTTTCCGTATAGCTGTTTATTGACGTGGGTTCCGATGCCGGCTGCGTATATGTGCTGTCACTGAATGTTTCGCTGTAAATCTGAATAGCCTCGGGAGAGTCCGGAGGAATGGTCAGTGATGTATCGCTGAATGTTTGCAACCAATATTCTCTCCCATACAAATCATGCCGTGGCGTGAACCATATCTGCCCTATCGTATCGCCTGCTTTGAAGTCGCCGTTGCACGCAAGCAGAAGATCGCCGCCCTTGTACATGGTTTGGGTAATAACGTTTCCCTCTTCGTCCTCCACGGTTTCAGTATAGGTCTGCTGTCCGGTAATAAATGCCCAACATTTACAGTCCTTAGTGAATGCCGAGGATTTTAGGTAGAAGCGTTTTGATTGCGTCGAAAGCCCGCCGTAAGAAAAGTCTACCGACGTCTGCATTGAGAGGTCAATATCTATGCCTCCCTCGACATGGCGCGTAAACTTGTTCAAAGGCTCGTCCAGCAAATACAGCTTGGCTTTGATTGATTCGTCTGCCTTTCTTATAAGCGGGCACGACGCCGCCAGCGCAGACCCTATAATAAGGTCTTTGCGGTTCGCCACAAGCTCGATCTGAAAGTTGATTTGCGGGATTTCACGCGAGTCTTTCCTGTATCTGTACGGTGTTGCTTCCAGCGTAGAGATAATGCCGCTCGACGTCGTCGGCATACGGCCTTGCGGAAGCGATGTGCCTATCTCGGTCTGCTGCTCGAAGTCTGTCGGCTCCGTTCCCCACGTCTGCACGTCGAAGTTATAGTGATACATTCTGCCGTAGTAATCCGTGTACTGATAATCATCTTGGAAGTAACCGCTGACTTTTTGGCCGCCACTGCCGCCTTCCGCATAGGTCGATACCGCTCCGGCGGAATAGTTATCCGCATATCCCCATATAAGCACTATGGAATTACCGAGCGCGCACGAGGTCACCGGAAGCTGTACCGTCGGAAGCGGGCTTTCAATCGTCTCGCCGACGTTCACGGTCGTGGGATTCTGGTATGTTCCGCCCCAAGCTACAACGCGCGTTATGGGGTCTATAATCCCCGTCTGAACGAATGTATCGTATATGGCGAATATCCCGTAAAAGCCTATCAGCGTGGCTCCCGAGGCTTCCTCGTCGCCTATGACGATATATTCCGAGAAAAGGCTGTCACGGTCGTACGCCTGCCTTTCGGAGACCTCATAGTAGCGTTTTTCGCTGTCGATCCCGATATACTCATTGAGGCGATTGAAATCCTTTGAAAGCCCTATGGTACAGATAAAGCAAGTGGGCATTACCTCAACGGACACCGCGGATATGTAGTACTCTTCGTCATACAGGTCTCCAGCGGTGGGAATTTGATTGAGCTTCGCCAGCAGATACGTTTTTGTCATTTCCACATTGCCGAGGCGGGCTACCGCACCTTTGAGGTTTTCGCCGTAGTATGTGGATTCGATAACGTTCGCCTGCTGATTGTACGCAAGCGCCGCCGGAGTCGCATAATCCTTGAAGTTGCTTTTGGTCTGTTTAACGCGGACGTTGAAGAACGGCAGATACGTTACTTGAAACGCCAGCAGCGGATATTCGTTGTCTTTCGGCGCCAAGTCGCTTAACGACCGCCCCGATACTCTTTCAAGGATATTGTAAATAGAGTAATTGCCGAATGCCGGGAAGATAATATGGTCGTCGTCCGCCTTGAAATTCAGCCCGAGTATATTCTTCTGCCCCTGGGTAAAATAAAGCCCGTACGCTTTGCTGTACGGGTAATCCTGCTTATATGACGAAAGCTGACTGTTGTAAATTGTGCTCTCGAACACGAACGGCGTTATGTCCATGAACCTGATATCTTCGTTCTTCGGAACGATACCGCATTTGACCTGCACTATCTGGTATATCGGACGGTCGGTCGCGATTATCATGTTTTCATCGGATATCCGAACATACTGCGTTTCTGTTCTGACTGTTTTATACCCGCCGACATACGGCTCCGTAATGACTCCCGCGGCATAATCCAGCTGGTTTATGAGGTTCTGCGCCGAACTGTCTATGGAAGTGCAGTAGCTGTCTATCGTCGCACTCACCGTCTTTTCGCTGTACGGCCTCTTGGAGATATTGGACCTCGCCATGCCTCCGTACATATCATAGACTATTTCGCCGGTGCCGTCGTCATTCATGTGCAGTCGCGGCTCGCCGTGGACAACTTTTCCGACTTCCTGCAAGCATTCCCTTAGGGTTTGTTTCGTCATGGAGAACTGCGGGGCGTAGATCCTGTCGAATAGTTCGGCTTGTTCGGCGTTGAGTGTAAAACGCGAGGCTTGTCCCTGCAAAACCGGTTCCGCTATATCGAGCAAACGATTTATAACGTCTGTGCACGTAATGCGTTTAAGGGGGTATTGATTTGATACAACCGAAAACGCAAATGACAGTTCCGCATTCACGACTGGAACACCAGCAGCCTCAAGCCCAGCCGCTGGTGATACCACGTATGAATATGTTGCCGTATAATTTCTGCCCGATAACGGGATAAAACGCGATTTCAGGTCTTCCCACACCGCTATTTCCGCAGATCCAATAACGGGCGGGTATACATCGCTACGGGGGCTTGATGTTGAATATGAGCCTACTGATCCCGACGCATAAGTCAGTCCTCGTCCGCCTGATAGGCTATTGGCGACTACGGTACACTCTAAGACGGTAGCACCGCTTGCATCGGTTACCGTGAGTCCATAGTTCATATTGCAATTATAGGTACGATAACCTTCCATATTGTTATCATACAAAAAACCCATATCATACGGCGCCGCAAAATCATAAGGCGTTCCGGCGATAGCAAGTGTTTTATATTTTTCACTATTTTGAGCGGCATACATATAATTGCTACCAGTTCCGGTGAGTGTGTAAGCCGCAGCGCTATTTAGATAGTTTTTCCCCAAAACGTTCGTAAACGTCAGACTATCCACTATAATCATTTCAAGATACTTCGTTTCTTCTATGATGTATAAGTCATGATTATAGAACCCGCTGCCGTTCGGCGACTCCGTCCCCTCGCTGTCATTTGCGAGGAGAAAACGCATTGTTTTGGTCTGCGTATCGTTATAGTTGCCGAAGTATACGGTATTCGTAATTGTGAGTTCGATTTTGGCAAGGCGGTTAAAGGTCTTTTTAGGTATAAACCTAAGAGATATATACGCCTCGTCAAGTCTTTCGTCCAAAAGATTACAATACTTTGTCGGCACTATGAGATACTTGGAATAGTTTATTCCGTCGATTTTTAATCTGACTTTGTTTTGAACTGCCATTGAGCCCTCCAAAATAAAAAGGACGATCGCTCGCCCTTAACTGTAAAATACTTGATAATTTATGACAAATATGTTATTTTATATATGAGGTAATTATCATGAAAAAGAAAGTCATAATCTACGCAATACCGAGCGTTATACTCATAGTCATGATCGTATTGACGATCTTTCTCGTAAGTTCGCCTATTTTTTACGGAAGTTATACATATCACGATACCGAAACAGATCAATTGATATCCATTGAGTTATCTGATCAAACATTTACAGCAAAAAACGGAACCGGCATCGACACCTATGCGTTTGGTTTTTATACTTATATGACCGCGGAAGAATATATGCAAACCGCATCCAGTGACGAATCTGCTTATATTATTCTCCGCACCGTTTCCCCGCAAAGTTCGACAGCGGCGTACAGAAGAGCAAATGTCTTCTGTTTTTACAGAGGCCCACAAATTTTCATTTGCACGGATGCGATAGTATTGCAGATTGTTTATGGAATAATTGGTTTGGGCGCACTTGTTATATTGATAATTTTAATCACCCGCGATGTGCGCAAGGCTTTCGGTAAAGTTATTGAAAACAACATTGATTTTGAAGCATTCAAATTCAAATTATCAAAAGAACTGATTGCACGAGGCATGGAAGAAAAAGACTTAAAATACATTTCCACACAAGCCATAAACCGTGCAATGAAAGAAGGCTACGCCCCTGAGGAGTTTGCAGATAAATTTATTCCGAAATGGGCAACAAAAACCGATGAAGATCAATTGGAAAAGGACGACCAATAAGTCGTCCTTTTCTTTATATTCAAATATTATGTAAAAGTCGCCTCTTATTTAGAGGTGTTATTATCCTTCGGGGCTTCGTAATGGTCAATCACTACGTCTTTATCGTCCAGCAATTGATTTACATCAATAAGCGGTAACATGATTGGCGGAATTCCCGGTTGCGTGGTAAGCAAACTAATTTGAGAACGAATATAAGGCATCATTATTGCAACTGTATTTTTCAATAATATTTCCTTGCTAAGTTCCTCGCTTAACTCATGACTATTATCAAGCTTAAATTTTCCAGTCAATTCAACACTAAGATTAAGACTATTATTTTCAGTCGTAATAAGCATGGTGATTACCACAACTTGGTTATGATCCTCATCGCCAAAATGCTGTATATTGCAACTTGTCTTTATCCGAGTTGTGCCCAAAATTCTCTTATTTTCAAAATTGAATTTCGAAAAATAGAGATCCACTATTTTTAGACTGCTTTCATACTTACTCATATCATTCATATCATTCTCCTTAAGCTACCAAAATGTCTGGATTGCAAGGTACACTTACGACTTGCGTACTAATTTTATACCCACCAAAATTATGGACATCCTGCGTGTTATCATACTTTGTAAAGGTAATTTCATGTTTCTTTTCTTCTTCCTTTATGCGCGCCAAACTAATATCATACAATCCCTGCAAATTCATCCAATAGCTTGCAGGAAAGGAAAAAACACGCTCAAGTTTAACTGCCAATGGAGCGCTTATTTTTCTCTTTCCGTTTATCACATCGCTAATTACAGAAGTGTGCTCATCAATTCGTGCGGCCAAATCTTTTTGAGTAATTTTCAACGCCTCCAATTCGTCAGCGAGAAATACTCCGGGATGTATTGCATAATTAAGTTTAAGGTTAGTCTCCATAATGATTAGAAATCTCCAATATTTTTATTAAACTTTGTCCAGACTCATCGCTTTCTATACAAATAACTAATTCCATACGATATTGATATTCTATGCGTAGTGCATAAACTGCTCTTTTTTCATAAACCTTTCCTTTCAGTTTGTGCAATTTATATGATTTTAATTCGGAACACCTTCGGAAAGAATCAATTTGCTCTAAAGCACAAAGCTTATAAATGAGTTTTTGCAGAGCTATCGCAACTTTTTTGGGTAGTAGACTTTCCATGCGCCGACTATCGGTGCACATTTTTTCTACGTCTTTATTTGCGAACTCTATCCTCATTTATAGACTGCTTACTCCATTCTTATGCTCAAATTAACAAAATTGTTAATTTATTATATATTAAAAAAATTGATATGTCAACTCTTTTTGTGGTAATAGTACTTTATTGAACCTTACTGTGTCCCTGAACGTCTACCGCTTGTCCCGGCTCTTCTGTTCTGCATGCTTATAGAAATGCCTTCGAGATTGCGCTGCGCTCCCACCATATTAAATTTCTTATAGATGTCAAACACCGAGGTCAGACCTTTCATCAAAAGAGTAAAGACCGCAAGAGGAACGCCTCCGGCGACACCGGCCATTATAGTGCTCTTGGCAAGATCGACCGTCGAGCTTGCGCTCTGGTAAACCGTGGACAGTCTTTGTTCATACTCTGACGCGCCTGTCTGCAAGTTCACCTTTCCGATACGATACGTCGCAATGCTGTCTATCGTGCCCTTTATATTATCGTAGCTGACAAGTCCCTTAACTGTTCGCTCAAAGCGAGCTTGTCTTTTTTCGGCTTTTGTCTTGCCTTTCTTGCCAGCGACGGGGCTTTTTTCCTCTTCAGCCTCCGGGATTATCCGAAGTTCGTAAACGTTCGTTTCAGCCATTTATAACGCCCTCCTGAATGATTGTCATACTCCCGCCGGTCACATTACTGAACGTTACGGCAGTGTTGCCAAGCGGACACGCAACCACCGTAAGGAAATATCCTGTCTCTTCGTCGTATTCGAGCTTGTCAGGATCCACCGTTATTGAGAACGCGCCCGCACTCCTCTCCGCTATGCCGTTGCTCATAACCACACAGTCCGTATTTATGGTCAGTGAAACCGTTTCCGTCGTTTCAGCAACGTTTATTCTTGCCACAGTGTATTTTGCCGGATACGCTGCGAGCAGGCTCTCGCTCTCTATTTCCACCAGCGGCATCGTCAGACCCACATTTGCCGTACCCTCTACCGACGAGGAAATATCCCCATACGTCATAAGGTAATAATACTCTTTCCCGCCCCAATTGAGTTTCACGAAATGCGCGGTATTGGACTTCCCGCCCGTCAAATAATCGGCAAACTGCGTGGCCACCCCTTTTGTCACTGCGGGAAAGCCTACGTCTATGGCAAAGATACTTGACGTATAGAGCATTTTTGACACATTATTATCTGAATTTGAATAGACGTTCGCGTTCGATACACCCGTGCGTTTGACCGACATAGACTGAAACGGAACGCTCTCCCCGTCTATCATCAACGTCACTGAACGGGAGTTTATACCATTCTGCACAAGGCTCAATACGATATACACGGTAAACGGAACATAGTATCCTATCCGCGGGTCGTTTCCTACGGTTCCGGTCGTGGACATTGAAAAGTCAAAGCCGACAGAATAGACTTTTCCGTCTTCGTCCTTATACTCATCGAACGTATTTGTGGAAAAGTATTTGTCCACAATACTCTTGACCTTTTCGACGAATACGAATACATCATCTTCTTCCGTCGGGTGTGTTTCTGTTCCATTGAACCGGGGTCCGACCAATGGAACCGCAAATTCCAATACGAGATTGTCTGTGTAGATTCCGGTACCGTCATTTGCCGTTTCGTTCGTTCCGGGAGTTGAGGTCAGTAGCGCATTTATATATGTGGTTACCTTATTATTGCGCCGCTTCTTTGCCTTGTATTTGCCCACGTCCGTGAACACTACCATTTGAATATCCGACAATGCGCTCGCATTGAACATCGCATTTATTTCGGTCTGTATCTGATTTGCGTAAACAGTTAAATCAATCATACTTTTTTCACCTTTCCTTTTAATTTCTGCGAAACGAAAGCCATTACGAACTCGCACGCTTCGTTCCACCACCCTTCGTTGGGGTTATCCCATGTCCGGAATCTTCTGACCGTTTCGCCCGGTCTGAAATTCCCCATCGTTATCCACTTGTGAACCCACGGCTCGTTTGTGTAAACCATATACGGCGCTATTTCCTGGTCTACCCACATGTGAAACGTAAGGCTCCTCTCACCTTCCCAGTTATATTGCAGTGCATTGTCGGCAAGGTTGCCGGTATCTCGCGGAGTCATTGACCTTCGTACTATCTCAAACGCCTCAACGCAGGCCGCTCGGTATGTCCCAACATCAAAGTTCATTGCCTACTTCCCACGGGTCATCGATTTCTATAAGTCTCACGATAAAGTCTATCTGCGGCGCGTCCTTCAAGAAGCGAAACGCCTCACGGTTTGCCGATTGGTAGTCCTTCATAACGCTCACAACCTTGTACAGCTTATTGTCCTGCAGAGCTACGTACTGGTCTACCCTCCAGTGCATATCGTCGTTGGTCTTTATGGTTGTAGTCGCGCAGTCGTTGTTCAGGATGTTGCCGAAGAGCTTTTGATAGTGCCATTCCGTCGGATCCACATATTCGTAGTCGAAGTCGGCATGCTCGTCGTCGGGAGTATTTGGCTGCGTGGGATAATGACTTCCGGTGAACACGTAATTCGCGCAAGGCTTGTCTAAATCGAGATAATCGTACATTTTACACCCCCGCATAGAGTATCGAACGCCCTATCTCCGGGAGCGTACAGTCGAGTATCTGCACGAGCTCGGGGCTTATGGCGTACTTGACTTTTGTGTCATCGAGCGACTTATACTGGTTGCCTACGCTCAGTTCGTAGTCTGCTTGTACCTGTAACGCCTCGAATATCACAGGCCGGGCACTCGGCAGCACGGCGAGCAGTTTATCCTGCCTGTCGTTATAGATACTGAATTCGTGTATAAAGCCGTAGACGCGCCTTGAAACCGCCTTGAGTTTGTTGCTTATCTCTGCCTCGGGTGACGTTGCTTTACGCGCCGCAAGCCTCGCCCGGAGGTCTACGCCCATGTCAAGCAATGCCTTTTCGGTCAGAACATATCTCCCGCTGGTTTCGTCGAAGATCATGCTGTCATCGTTATACGGATAATTCATATCTGCCTCCTTAATGGTGGCGGACTTTTGTCGAGATGCCCGCCGAACTCGTATAGGGGTTTAATGGCCTTTAGGATTACACCATACTCAAACCTTAATCAGCCGCAGTAAGCGCCTGCGTTACCGCATACGTTGCCGCATTGGTATTCGTTGCGGTGATGTTCACGGTTGCGTCGTCGTAGCCTGCTGCGGAAACAACGACCGTTGCGGTGTCGCCTCTGCTGAGCACGAACGTATAGGTGCCGTCGGTGTTGTTGGTGTAGCCGACCTTTACGCCGGTGCCCTTCGTGATGTCGAGCGTTGCGTTGGTCACTGCTGCGGAACCCGTTCCCGTCACGGTAAGCGTAACGGTGGTCGTATTGTCGCTGTTGTATACGCCGATCTTTGCGCCGTCGCCGTAGTTGGCGTTGGTGAAGCCGTACGATCTGACAGTCTCGTTGAAGGACTGAGGCGCGACAATAGGCGTACCGTCTGCACTTATGGGGTTGGTGAAGTCGGACAGATTGCCCGCGGGGCTGGACACGATCATGCCTATCGACGAAGGACGGGTCACTGCCGCACCCCAGCGCCACAGGTTCTGAATCTTCGTGCCCACTGCATTGCCGGGGTTCGGAATCGGATTTATCGTGGTGGATGCACGCCCGAAACCGGTACCCTCTGCGTTCGCTATAAACGCCTGGACCTTGTCGAACTCGGCATAGGTCTCGGCCTTTATACCCGCGTATGCCGCCGCTTGTCTCCAGTACGAATCGGGTACGACCTTTATGTACACGGACGAGTATATACCGCGGATGTTACGGCCTACCATTCTGCCATCTTCAGTTATGCCGCCTCCGATGAGCATTCTCTGCGGCAGGTCGCCTGCGCTTACGATTACGCCCTGGTTTACCGAGAACAGAAGGTCGAAGAAGCTCTGTTTCATCATGATGACGCACTCGTCGAGCGGGTAGTAAACCGCGCCTTCCGACCAGGCGGTCTGCGGGTTCGTCATCGTGCCGATGAGCTTGTTCATAGCCTGCTGCAGCGATCCGGTCGTTATGCTCGTGAGATTGACGGGAACGATGTTGCTGTTCTCCGTATTTGCTGCGCGTTTAAGACCACCGACGAGCTGCGTGGCAAGCAGATAGCTGTCCTCCATGTTTGCCACGGCCTCCGGGATAAGGCGTGTTCTTTCTGCGGCGAGAGGGAGCCCGACCATATCCTGGGAAACCTGGTATATGACCGTCGCCTTATCGTACAGCTGGTTGAAGAAGATATCGACGCCATCCGTTTCTACCGGTTCCGGAAGCTCGGTATTTTCGAGACCGCTGTTGCCCGGCGTGCCCGGAAGATTGATTCCCGGATAAGGCGCCAGAGTTACCGTACGAGGCGAGTACGAGGGCGGCGACATAATGGGCACTCTGACGGACGACACGCCTTCGGCCTGTGCCGTTCTGGACGTGAATCCCATTCCGTCCGCATAGATCTTCGCGTTCAGAAGATTTCTCATCCAAACGTTGTAAAGACCGCGGTCGGTAAGGATGTTTTCGGCGTTGGGGTAATTACCGTTGCCAACGCCATAGTTGTTGTACGAGCGGGTCAGGCCAGCCATGACCTGCGAGTACAGTACGGAATCGGATATTCCGCTTGTTTCAATTACTCCTGGCATGTTTTAATTCTCCTTTTTTGTAATTAGCGACCGAGGAGGCGTTCTACATCCTTTTCGGTGTATTTCTCCTCCTGTTTCGTACCGGCATCGCCCGAAGCGAGCCCGTACTTTTCTGCTGCCTGCGACAGCTTCTCTTCCTTCATTTCGGCGCGTTTCTCGAACGCGGATATGAGCTTGTCCATACGGGATATAAGCTCGTCCATCTTCGATTCGAGGCCTCCGCCTTTCTCCTCCGCGCGCTTCTCGTCGGCCTTTTTAGTGCCTTCCGATTCGTCGACGCGGTCTTTGGCGCTCTGCGAGTCCTTGTCGCCGTCACGGCGCTCCTGCTCGCCTACGCTCTCGTCAATACGGTCTTTCTCCGTCTGACTGTCCTTGCCTTTTTCGGCGATGTCCTTCTTCGCCTCGGCAATCTGCTTCTCGTCCTCTGTTGCCATAGGTTCCTCCTTTTTGGAAAATAGTTTTTTGAAAAAGTCCAGCATGTGTCCTCCAATGAAAAAGCGAGGTGTTACCCTCGCCTTTGCTTGACGTTTTACTTTTTCATTGTGCCGAGCACTCCGCGTTCCGCTCGGTCATTTGCTCTTTTTGACATCCACATCAATGCCTCCTCAATGTGAGTGAGCGCGCATGCGTTTTCTCTCGTGGCATAATCGCCCTTTTGAAAGTACTGCAATCGGCTGCGAACTATCTCGAGCAAGTCCTGATCAAGAACGCCGGGGATACTGCCCTCCATATTGCGCGCGCCCTCTTGAAAGTGGATATCCAAGAGCACGGTGCTCGGTTCTGACGCTGTAGATATCGAGTAGTGATGTCTGCCGTTGCCTGGGCCCGGGACATCCTCCACATACACGTCATTCAGATTGTCCTGTCGCTGAATGCGAAAATTGATTTTTTCCATATTGTCCTCCTATATAATCTTTGTCCTTGACGGATAATACGCCCGCCGGTGCTCTCGTGAATAACGTATGTACTCGTTGTTCCACTCTATTGCCTTTTTACGTGCATTGAGATACGACGCTCTGTCCACGTTCTTATCTGTAACAGCCTTTGTCCGCCAATACCGCACATTACGTTCCAGTTCTCTCTGCTTTTGCGTTATGGCGTACTGCCGCGCTTCTTCGGCCGGATTCGGCTTAGGAAAACGATACCCCGAACGATATGGAATAAGGTAATGACGACAGTTAAATCCGAGGAGCCCGTTCTTATACCGCTTCCCAGCTCTTGTTGTATACCAAACATCGGTCGCGTTCTCCAATGGTTGGTAGCTCCGACCATCGTCGGTTATGCCGCTTGTGCCGTCCAACGAATAAACACGGCCTTGCCACGGCCGACAACGCTCCGAACAGTCCGCGTGCGTCGAGGCAATGACGAGCTTATGCCCGGCCGTTCTGAGGTCATTTATCTGCTCGAGATGTCCGTTATACCGTACTTCCATTTCAGCACGGTTACGCAGCGAGTTACGTCTGCTCACATCGTCAGGATCGAGCGTGAACTGCTTTGCGAGCCTGTCCAGTGCGGGACGAACATTCCGGCGCATATAGTCCTCGGAAAACTTCTTGAGAGCCGTTCCGTATAGGTTTGCAGCGTCATACCCCTGGCTCACAAGCGTATGCCGTGAGGCCTGCTTTGCAGCGTCAGAGGCACCCGTATCGGTCAGCTTCAACAGAGCCAGGAGTACAGTCATGTTTGTACCGAATGACCGTTTCAGCTCGTTATATTGCCGCTGGGCGAAGTTCCGCAGGCTGCGCAAAGCCGCGTCCCTGAGCGCCGGGATTTTTACGTCTTTCAGCGCCTCCGAGATGATTCTATCCACTTTCTTGCCTATGGTGGCCGCGGGTGTCTGTTTGAAAAACTCATTCTTTACCGTCTCCCGTATTCTCGTTTCCGCTTCCTCCAAAGCTATCGCCTGCATATTGAGCGGTCTGTTTGCTGTAATCATCTACGCCTCCGAACATTGCACTCTGCTCCGACTTTATATCTTCTTCGATCTTCATCAGGTACTCCTGCGTTTCGGAATCGGTAAGGTTGTTAATCTGCTTCACTGCCGTTTCGCGCGGAGTAAGATGTGCGTTATAATTCTGTCTGACGTTCTCGTCAAACTCGAGCTTGTTCCCTATGTAGTCGCCGAGCTGCAGCCCTATATCCGGCACAAATCCCTCGTGCCGCAGAACCTCGCGCAACGCCCGCTCAAACACGGGAAGTATGATCTTGTGCGCATTCGCAACGCTCGCCCGCGTGAGGTTTTCCTCTGCCGTGACCTCTTTCGCTGTCTTGGTGGAATTATCCGGTGTGAGGTACGGGAATATAGACGTCGGTGAGAACCCCGCTCTCACGGCTGCCATACGTTCGTACATTTCGAGCATTTTCCCGTACTGATCCGCGCGGATATCGAACTGCACGGGAGTCGGCGACATCTTGTCCTTATCGAACATCGAGGGCATTATGTACACGAAGCTCTCGTCATGGTATCCTTTGAGCTCTCCGGTCGTTACCGAAAAGTCGGAGTTCGGGTACTTCTGTTGGAGCTGATTCAGCGTGTCTTGCAGAAACTGCTTCGGCACGAGTATCTTGCCTTCCCCGTTAAGCACATCCACTATCGACCCGGAGAAAACCACATCTATAGACCACAGAAGATCGAGGCAGCCGTACAACAGCGGATCGCCGAACGGAGCGTCGGGCACGCACGAGTTCGTCTGCGTTCGTGAAAGCAGCCAAACACCCAGTCCGTCAAACGTCGGCAGCGGGATCTCTTTGTTGAGTTCCCGAATCTTAAGCCGCCGGAGTTCTTCCTTGACGTATCTTGGCAGACGTTCAATTTCCGTGCCTTTAAGATACGGCGACGGCAGTACCGGAGAGGCGGCAATCCCACCGCGCTGGAATACCTTGTAGACTATCACCGGGCTTCCGGCGTCATTGTACTTTCGTTCCTCAACGAGCCAGTACGTATTCTGACTGTCGTTCTTCATGTTCGTAAACAGTGATATAAAAAAAACGGCGTTTGTAACTTCGCCGTTTTCCGATGTGGATATCAATGTCCTGTCGATGCGAAAAGCCGATAGATTGCTTCTTTGTCGCTCGTCCATGTTCCACTTGATGACTGATGTGCCGCCGCACAGCATGAACGATATGGCTCGTTCTACAAAGCGATTGAAATTAACTGCCGGCGCCCATATATCGGACAGAAACCGGCAGCTCGTGTCATCGCCCATGAAGAATGGTTTTTCTCCGCTTATGAGTCTTGTCGCGCCGCGGACTATCGACATGCCTGTGGACGTCGAAAGCGTATTGTTGTATATGCCGTCCACTGCTGCCGTGGCGTATGCCATACACGGTCGTACAACGTTCTCCATGTATGTTATCCACTGCCAGTTGAGCTGCGCGTAATAAGTGGAGTTATTTACGAAGTTTTCAAAAGGTTTCCTGTATTTTGTACTCTCCAGGTACCTTTTGAGATATTCGGGAATCTGAAATGACATATATCCTCCTTAACCGAAATTGGCCATGTACGAATAGTAATAATGAGCGGTAGCATATTTATCCGCATCTATCGTATGGTCGTCCTGGCCGTCCTCTATCTCGTTGTTTTCGTTATAGCAGAATGTGGATATTTCCCTCAGGCTCGGAGCGTTTGACGGCGTGTCCAGAATCTTGAACACACCTCGGAAATATCCGTTCTGCAAGCGCTTAATATCGCGCTCTATGCTTTTGTTATCCACGGCGCGGCAATAGAACCCGGTCTTGTTTCCGAACTCAAACATCAGGTCCTGCGTGACTACCGCAGAATCAAATACCCACGCCTCGTTATATGCTCCTGGAAGCATGACTCCGTACGAACGCATTTCCTCGTAAAATCTCTTGTACCACGCCATGATATGATTAACCTGATCCGAGTTCGGTATCGGCGCGCCGATCTCGCGCGGGTTGAGGTAAAATGTAGACAGCTTGATCAGATTGCCGTCCGGGAATATCCCCCATGCGCATACGGCCGTCGGGTCTTTCACGACGCCGCTGTCAACTCCGTAGATAATATAAAGCGGCTGGTACCCGTTACGGTTTACCGCCGCTTTGAACTTGTCCAACGGAACAAGATTGCGCTCATTGTTGAATGTAAACAGCACGAGCCCTTCAAGGCTTATCTTTTGTCCGAGATACCAATATGCGAACTGCTGCGGGTTATCTCGTTTCATCTCCAAGATCTCCGCACGCGTTGCGGGATTAAGCAGCTGCCATATATCCCGGTATGTCGTGTATATCTTGGTCCCGCCGTTTTCGATCATCTTTCCGAAATACGAATGCGCCCAGTGCCCGAGATTCGGCGGAGGGTTATATGCATAGACGATCTTTCCGTCGTCTTTCAGGAACTTATTCGCAGTCGTTTCGGCCGCACGCACGTGCATGTAGCTCTTTGCCTCGTTGGCCTCGTCGAGTATGAACATCGCAAGACTGCCGCGCGGCACAAAGCCTTTTGTCGTGTTCAGGTCATCGCGCGTCTTGCCGTTAATACCGGAGAAATAACACGTCGCCCCAGTCAGTGTGCATCTGATTTCGAACGGGTTCAGGCGCGATTGGAAAAACCGTTCAACCCCCATGCGTTGCAATGTGACCTGGAACGAGGAGAATATCGAGTTCCTGACGTCGCCCTTTTCTGCTCGGCAGTACCAGATATTGTTTTCTCCGGACTCCAACATCTTCACAGCAGCCACCGTTTCGTTGGTTGTAGACTTGCCCGACGAGCGTCCTGACTCCTCTACGATCCTTCGCACATTCGGGTCGAGCAGCGGCGCAAACGGTTTCGGCACTTCTGCATGCACATTCATTCCTCGCCGCCTCCGTCAGATAAGTCCTTTATGACGACGTCTATGTGAATCTTGTTATCGTCCTCCGCCGCGTTGTTGCCGTCGAACAGAGCATAACGCTTGCCGAGCAATTCCGCGGCTCGCGTCCTGTCTTTGGCCGCTAAGTCCGCATTACGCATTGTCGCGGATAAGAACTCGAGAACCTCGTTTGCGCCCGCTATGCGCGAATTACGGGCTTCTCGTGAGTGATTGGAGAGGTATTCCTGGATTTCGGGTTTTTTCAAGTTTTCAAAACCCATAGAATACGCTGTTTTTTCCGAATAGCCCGCCTTCTTTGCCGCTTCCGTAGCGTTTCCAGACTGCATATAATAGTCACAGAACTTCTGTTGTTTCGGTGTCACATTTTACCACTCTCCTTTTTTGGGCATGAAAAAAGCACCCCGAAAGGTGCTTGCTTGAATCTTTGTTATTCTCTATAATTTATCTTTTAGGCAACGGATCACCGTAGACGTCTTTCCCTTCCGCAACCATGCGCTTAGCCTCGTTAATGGAAATTAAGTTACCGTCATCTGTTTCATCTGGATCAAGTTCGGACTCAAATCCGTAACACATCCATCCGCAATAAGGGCAACAATCAAAACTGCCGCCTTCGAATTCCGTTCCGCATATATAGCATTTAGACTTCATCTAATTCATCCTGCCTTTTGATTTTATCAAATTTCTTCTTGGTTACTTTATAGTATGTATGAATGACCCCATTGCTTGATACTGCAAACTCGCCTGTCGATGAGTCATATCTGTAATATCGAGATCGTGCATTGCTGTAATATATTTTCCCTCTCCCGGAATTAAAAAACTCCGTGGCGGCGTTTTCATACTCTGACTGACTGTCGTAGCCGAGATCTTGCGCGTGCTGCCGATGATTCTTTGTGTTGAGCCTATTAAACTTTGTTGCCGTCGGAATTGGACTTGCCTCGGATACACTATCCTTCCGCCACTCATTATACATATCCAACAGCTTTGGTATATTTGCCGAGCCGTCGCCGTTAAGCGGTATCTGTATGCCCTGTTCTTTCGCCCAGCCGAACAGCCACCCTATATTACTCATGCTCTCCTCCCATAAGAGAAAAGCACCGTCATTGTACCACAGTTTTATGCGGCTGTCAACGGCAGTGCCCAACATTTAACACTACCATTATAACACATAAAAACTCCTATTTACTCCCGACTTTTAGAAATCTTATGTATTGCTTCATTTACAATAGCATAGGCTCGTGATGGACTGTACGAATATTCACGCTGAACAGTACGCCATGATTTACCATGCATATACACATCTAAAACGATCGCCTGCTCTATCGGAGAGAGATCAGTCAGGTGCTCTGAAAGCATGTCCTCTATCTCGCACATTTTATCAAACAGCTTGAAGTAATCCCGTTCCAGGCGCTCCATGTGTTCTGCATAGCGTTGTTGGGCGGGAGTAGCCTCTCCGCCCTGTATACGCTCTTTTGAGTAGTCAACCGCCTCTACGCTTATCTGCTGCCGCTCCTCGGCTATCTGCCGTTCCTTAGCCCGCAATAAGCGTTTAATAGATTGCAGTTCTTTTAACTTTTGCTTGGTTTCATCATAGGTCATACAGTATCCTCTAAAATATTTTTACTTTCCCTTTGAAGATATAGCGGGCGTATTCATTGGCTCGCAGCATTCGGGCTGCCATGCATTTACGTCTTCCATAAATGGCGCAGAGCTTGGCATCCCAGTCACGCCTATTCCTTCTCCATATCCGCGGCAGTTAATGCATGCCCTTTCATGCGGTGCCATTACCGCTCCGCATACAGGGCACACCCAGCCATACAGCAAATTCATATTCTGTTCGTCCATAATTACTCCTCCTTTTTCCTTTCCCGCCTTATACGCTTACGGGCACGTTTCTTGTTAAGTTTATCATCCATACCGCCGTAGGTCTTGTCCCGGATTTTGGATATCTGCTTTGAGGTCATACTTCCTCCACGTCAATAGAATCTATATAGCACCATGACTGCGGCGGACGGGTAAGCGGTTTTCTACCCTCGCAATCGTGCCATACGTCGCCGTATTCATAATCGGGTACCTCATAAAGCGGGCAATTATTGTCGCCGCAGCCGTCACCTTTCTCGTACCACTTGCAAGGCATATAAAACTCCGACAGCTCTTTCGGCTTATCAAACAGCTTCGGTTCGGTAATGTGTAAGCCGCGAAGAAACATTTTGTTTCCTGCATACTTTTGAATTTCCGAAAGAGATAAACACGCATCACGTTCAACTATTTCTTTGTCAAGAGGTGCTGCTTGTTTCGACAGAGGGACATACACATCAATAATTCCGTCACACACGAACGAGCCAATGACCTGACCTCTTCCGTAACCGTATTTTGTATGAGCGCCACGGACGGATTTTACAAATTGCTTTTTCGTTTCGTACACCAGCACCTCAAACGGCGTATCTATCTTCGGGGCGGTCTTGCGCACTTCGATTGTCTTGCTTCCGTTGAATATCTTTTCGCACCACTGCGGGTGGATACTCATTAAAACTTTTTTCATTGTCTATTCTCCTAAGCCTCCTTGCATTTTTTATCTATGACTTTTTTCCAACAAGCGACGTCGTCCATCATACACTCATCGCAGTAATCATACATCTCTTCATCAAGTGGCGAAAAATTGCACGGGCTATCGAAAAGTTCTTTCAGCATATTTGCAACCGAATCCTTGCTTACTGACCCTTTCAGTCTCTCACGCAATGCGTCGTTCTCGGCTTCCAGGTGCAATATGTACATCACGTCCCTGTACTGGTCTCTTGGCGGCTGTACCCAAGCTCCGGCTTTCGTTTGTTCGTACAACCACGCGTCTCTTCGGTCGTGCCAGTTCTTAATCTGCTCAGGCATCTTTTCCCTCCTCAAGTTCTTTTTCGGCTTGCCGTAAATGTGCCTTAACGCAACCCTCATCGTTATTGCAATGATAATAATCGCATTTATCGACCTTGCAAAAGCCTTTGCCCAAACCTCCGCGGCATTTTAAGCGTGGTGCAGCATTTTTCAACGCCATTTCCGCGACTTCTGCGCGGTGTTTATATTCCCCGCGCTCTTTTACTATTTGCTCGATCTCCTCGACGGATTCTATATGCGTAACAGCAAACGCATAATCTTCCGGCAGCAGTTCTCCGGCATCGTACACGCCGAGGCCGCATATCATCGGCGGAGTCACACATGCACCTAATGGCGCAACTGAACGTAATTCCGGAATTTTTACGAGGTTCTTATTTATCAGCACCGCATTCGCCTTTATGTTCTGTCTGAATGCCTCGGCTCTTGCGCGCATTACATCATTTATAAATTCGCTGATTGTTTTGTCCGAGTTCATTTTTCCTCCTTATAATCCTAACTCCCACATGGATATCTGATCGTCTTTCTTTTTTCTCCGCTTTGGCAAGTATCCCTCGCGAAACCGCTTGGCCAAGTCAGATAAACTCTGCCCGGGTTTGAACGTATTGTAGCTGCTCGGTTCCATAGCAAGTAGTATCGCAAACAGTTCGGGATAGTTTTTATACAAGCTATATAAATCCGCAAGGCATTGTTTCGGACAAAACCAACACCCTCCGCGATATATTCCGTCCACCTCATACATCGGCGAAAGCAGATCGTACTTACGGCAGATTCTCATTGCGTCCTGTTCTGTCAATTTCTGTTCAACCAACAGACTGCGGTATTTGCTGCGCTCGGTTTCTTTCTTTCGCATTCGTTCCCAACGTATAGGCTCGTCATACGCAATCCCAATAAACTGCGTTGCTTCTCGAAATTGCGATAAATACTTGTCGATTGCTCTTATCTTAAGCCTGGCGTTGCACCAAGCGCTAACTATATACGGAAAACCATAATAGTCGCCGACATGCGCTCCGGCAGCTTTCTTCGCAAAAAATTGCTCCTCAAAGCTCACTCCGCTATATGCATGATCCACGTCTATACCAAAAAGCTCTTTCAGACGTTTCTCTGCCGTCGGAATCCACTTCGCCATAACCGGATGTTCCCCGCTTATTTCCGGAGAGAAACGTATGTCGCAATACATTACTCTATCTATCGGTATACCCTGTTCGTAGGCGAGAATGAGCGTGGCCATACTGTCCTTGCCAAACGAAAGATTGAATATGTTCATCTTGTACAAGCTCCGAAGTCTATCGGTTCGTCTACCCAATGCAATCGTCCGCACTTGGGACATACTCTTCTCTCTGTCGTCATAAACGGGCTTATGCGGTAGTTAAGCAGCTGCCCACACTCGCATGTGTCTCCGTGTACCTTTAACAGCTTCACTGTCGGCTGCATATAGCCGTGCTCTATGTAGTAATTTATTTCACTTGATGTCATTGATTTTACCCCACTGTTCGGCCATAGCCTTTGCTATGCCCGGAAATGTCTTGCTTCTGTCCTTTTGCGAATGCGCAATACCGCGCTGTCCTTTACGCCCTTTCCCGCCGGAAGAGTCTACCCACGGCCGCGTATGCCCGATGTAATTACACGTCGGCATAAGCGGCGGCAAGCCTTTTAGCCACAAGTATGTGCGCTTAGTATAAGGCTCTCCGAACTCATACGGCTGTATAATACAATCAGGCTTAGGCAACTGCATAATACTGAGCGGCATAGGATTTTCCACACAAATCCGCGGGCAGTCGGCGTTCAGAAACTTCATGAAAAACTCTTTCGCCTCGAGTGCTTTTGCATACCGCTCTTCGTTGAGTTGCCCCCCCCGGGAACATTCTGACAGCCCCGGCGTTCGAAAGATATGTACAAGGCGGATGCGCGATTATAAGATCCCACTTCAGTTTCAACAGCTCCAATGCGTCCGCTTGAATATGCCACTCCGGGTGGCCGCCCGAGCACGGCTGAATATCGCAGCTGTATGCTTCGTGGCCGCACTCACGGAACGCTATCGTCACCCGCTGGCTCTCTTCGCATGCTACAAGAACCCGCATAATCAGAACGGAAGATTATCTCCCGTCACCTCTTCGAGCGTCGTCTGTTTCTCTTTCAGAGACAGAAACTCCACTTCGTCAGCAAAGACATCGTGCGTCGTGCGCTCCGTGCCCTGCTTGTCCGTGTACTTGCTGAATCTTAATTCTCCCACCACGGCCGCTTTCCGCCCCTTAGCAAGGTACTTCCCGCAGCTCTCTGCCATTTTATTGAATGTCACTACACGGAAGAAATCCGTGCTCGTTTCGCCGTCTTTCTTAAACCGTCTGTTTACAGCGAGGTCAAACCTGCACACCGGTACTCCCGCTGCCGTAACCGTATAATCAGGGTCACGCGTTAAATTTCCTATGAGTGTTATTCTGTTCATGGTCTCTCCTTACATGATCGCCTTTATATATTTTATAGCTTCCAGATACTCTGTTCTGTACTGTTCATTGTCTTTGTGGGTTTTATTGACCTGTTCTTCAAACTCGCCGAGCGTTCCGAAGAAACAGCCGCAACGCACGTATATTTCGCTCAATGTTTTGAAAAAGTACGTGCAGCCTTTGCGTGAACCTATACGGTCTATTTTAACGACGCGGTCAACTTCTTCGGCGATATTTTCAAAATGGTGATGATTTTCCAGCAAGCAACGCTTACCGAACGAGCAACTCTCACCGAACGAGCAACTCTCACCGAACGAGCAACGCTCACCGAACGAGCAGCACTTACCGAAC
>PPYE01584982.1_pt1 | contig 37355 bp, 36 predicted proteins | sample 1559881 | NCBI WGS metagenome assembly PPYE01 (sample SAMN08240022, study PRJNA423297) | Human gut metagenome, whole genome shotgun sequencing project. | reverse complement strand
CCACCGTCCAGTCGCGGCCCGGCGTGCCCGGATCGCCCGTGATGAAGTTCGTCACTTTGGCCAAAAGGTCGGCATGGTTCGCCGCCGTCAGCTTGCCGCTGAATGCCATCAGGCACGCCCTCCCTGCGCCACGTTCTTGACGGCGGCGCGGTTCTGGTTCATCTGGAAAAGGAAGGTCCGCGCCCCTTCGGGGCTGCGCATGTACTTCTCGATCTTGCTGTTGTCGTCGACGATGACGATGTTCGGAGAACCGCCGCCCGTGCTGTTTTGGATGGCCGAAGCCAGCGCCTCGATTTTGTCCGCGATGACGTCGAGCTTCGCGCCCATGTTCGCGTTGTCCGAGCGCGACAGCACCCGTTCACCCGTCTGCAAGATTGCCGGGCGTTCGTCCGGGCGGAGCAGCCCGCCCTCGTGGTAGCGCGGGGCATTGGCGAAGAGGGACAGCGGCACGGTACGGGTAGCGACGCCGCCCATGCCCACGATGCCGCCCGAATGGTGGATCGGCACGTTGGCGACGTGCTGCCCGAGCGCGGCGTCGTATCCGGCGAACCCCGTTCCTTTGCCGGAATAGAAGCTTCCGCCGCTGAACATCCCGGACAGGGAATTGGTCAGCAGGCCGAGGATGCCGCCGATGAGCTGGTTGGTCGCCGCGTTGGCGGACTGTACGGCAAGCTGGCGGGTCAGGTTGGCGAAGAACTCATCCGCCGCAAAACGCCCCTCATTGAAGACCTGTTCCAGCGCCGAGCCGCCCACGTTGCCGATGGTCTGGAAGGCGTTGGTGAACAGGTTTTCCATCTGGCCGGCGGCGTCCGTCGCCGTGGAGACGTAGGACAGTGACGCCCGCGCGATGCCGTCGTTCCAGCTGCGGGAGGATTCCAGCTGTTGCAGCTTCAGCCACTGCTGGATGTATTCTTCGGAAATGCCGACGTTCTTGCGGAGATTGTCGGCCTGCGATTCCAGCAGCTTGTTGTTGTATGTCTGCGCCAGCCCAAACTGTCCGGCCTGCTTGTACAGGTCCCGGTAAAACTCGGAAGCGGCCTGCGCGTCCTTGATCTGCGATTCCTTTTCCTTGGCGGCTCTGTATTCGTTGACCTTGGCGGTGACAGTTCCTTGCGCCACGCCGAGGGAAAGCAGCTTGCGGGTAAGGTTGTCCGCCTCCCTGTCCAGCTCCATCTTGTTGACGGTCCGCCAGTCCCCTGACAGGCGGGCGACGGACAGCGCCACATCGTCAAGAGCTTCCGACTGCTTGCGGATGTTGTCGGCGTTGGCGGCCTCCGCGTAGCGGGTGGTGACGGCGGTCAGCTCGGAGAGCGACAGCCCGGCGTCCTTGCCGCGCTTGGCGATTTCGGCGAGCTTTTTGTCGAGCTTCACGCCGAAGGCTTCCCCGCCATTGTTGAGCAGTCCGGCGATTTCCGCTTCCACGCCCTGCAAATACGTCTTTGCCGACTCCGCTTTTGATGCGCCGGCCTTTGTTTTTTTCGGAGGCGTATAGGCCTGCCCGGCTAAAGACAGCAGCTTGGAAATATCCGGCGTCAGCAGCTTCCTGTTCCCGGACATGACGCCCTTGACGGCCTCCGCGGACAACCCGGCGGCGTTGAGCTGTTCAGCCTTGAATTTTTCAACCCCCTTCAGCCCTTTGGCATATGACTTGAATTCAAGGCTCGACATGACGTTTGCGAGCCGTTTCGGATCGAGCTTGCCCAGTTCCACCACGAGACTGTTGACGCCGGAGGCCGCCGCGCTGGCGCTTCCGCCGATGCCGTCCAGACCGGAAGCCACGTTCCCGGCTTGCGCCGTGACGGCTTCCTGCTGGATTTTCAGGGCGATAAGCGGGTCAAGGAACTTGGTGATGGCGGAGGACGTTTCGCCGGTCCGATTATACTGCACGCCCAATTCCATGAGCTTTTGCTTGACGGCCTCAAGTTCCGCGAGCGTGGCGTTGGCGATGTTCGTCGGCAAAAGTGAAGCCATCGCTTCGCGCAGTTGTTCCCGCATTGCGGGGGCGTTGCCGTCGAACAAGGCCATAGGGACGACTTCGCTCATGATGTTTTTATAGGCCGAACCGTTCAGCATATCGCCGCTGGCGACATGTTGGAGGTTGGCACTGACGGATGCCTGTTCAAATTTCAGGCGTTCCGCGGTCATGCCCTTGAGCTGTTCCCTGTAGGCGTCCAACGCGCTGGCCGCTGTCCCGGTGTTGTCGCTGACGAGCATGAGCGCATCGGCGTGTTCGCGGGAAAATTTCGTCGCAGCGTCTTCCTGCGTCGCCAGATAGCCGAGCCCTGCGGTCAGCGCCGTCACCGCCAGCCCGACCGGGCCGCCGAACGCGCCGAGCAGGGCGGAACCGGCTGTTTTCGCCATACGCCCGACACCGGCCAGAGAACTTGAGAAGGAGCCCAGAGCGGTGGGCAAGGCTTTCAACTTTTGCTGGTATATCGTTTCCGCCGCCGTCAATTGTTGTTTCAGGGCAAGTTGCTGGCGATCCTGCGCGGCGCGGATGATGGCGTTATCCGTGCCGTTTTGCACGGCCAGCGCGCTGCGCCGTTCGGCTTCAAAGCGCTCCAGTTCCGCGCGGGCGGCGTTACGGGCGGCAAGGGCGGCCTCGGTATCGGCCTGCGCCTTCATGGCCACGGCCTGCGCGGAGCCGAGGAGCGTCACCTTCCCGCGCAGTTGCGCCGCTTCCAGCTTGATGGTTTCGGCGGCGTAGCGGGCCGTTTCGTTGGCGGCCAGCTTTTTGGCCGCCGTCATTCCGGCAATCCCGGAGCCGAGCACGACGGCCCCGGAGGCGACCGTATCGAAGTTGTCGGACAGGAGCTTCAGCACGTCGTTGAGCTGGCGCAGCCCCTCGGCGGCGGCAGGGGCGAACAGGTTGCCGCCTTGCGTGCCGAGGTTGTCGAGCATGTTCGCCGTGGTGTCTTTCAGGCCGTTCAGCGTTTCCTTCCAGCGGGCAAACGAGGCGTCCGTTTCCCCGGTTTTCTTGTTCATGGCGTCGAGATTGGCGGCGTGCTGGGCAAAGGCCGTTTCAAGTTGCGGGGCCAGCCCCACAAGCGACTCTTCGGAGCTGAGGAACTGCGCCAGCGAAGAGCCGGACTGCCGGGCCGCCGCGTCGAGCATCCGCCACGTCCGGGCAAGGCCGTTTTGCTTGACCATCGCTGTTCCGGACTCGTATCCCAGACGCCCAATGAGCCCGGCCAGCTTTTCGTTGGGCCGCAGCAGCTCCATGACCGCGGCCTTGTACTGCGTGGCCGCCTTCGCCGTGCCGCCGGAGGTGAGCGTCAGCGCGGAGAACTGCGCGCCCATTTCGTCCGCGCTGATGCCCGCCTGCTTCGAGACGCCGGCCAGTTCGCCGATGACCGGGATGACTTCGCCGACCGTGGTTTTGCCCTGTTTTTCAATGGCAAAGAGGAGGTCGGAGGCTTCGGCGGCCCTGTTCAGTTCTCCGGTGTACCCGGTCATGAGCGAAGTGAGCGCGTCCACGGCCTGCGCCTGCGAAACCCCGGAAACCTTGGAGGCCTTTGACGCCGTGGTCAGCAGGTCCACGGCTTTCGCGGCTTCGGTCACGCCGGACGAGTAGACGGTATACAGCCCCTGCATGAGCTGGGTTTGCGAACCCAGCTCCGGCCCCAGCCCGGCGATGTCGGCCTTGAGCTCGCTTGCGCTGCGCGAGGTGACGCGCCGCATGCTGACAAGGGCCGTCTCGAAGGCGGCGGCCTGCCGGATGGCCTCCGCAAAGCCGACGCTGACGCCGAGCCCGGCAAAAACGTTCCGCAGGCCCGGCCCCAGCGCGTTGAGGGCGTCGATCTTTTTTGCCAGCGAATCCGCTTCGCCGCCGACCCTGCGGAACGAGGCGCTGGCCTTGTCGTCGGCATAAATGCTGATGCGCGTCGCCATGTTGGCCATCAGTGTTTCTCCCGGTTCCAGAGTTCAAGTTGCGTGCGTTCGATGAGCGCCACGCCGTTCAGCGTGTCCGCGTCCATCGTGATGCCGAGCGCCCGCGCCACGGCGAAGACGGCGGGGTAATCCAGCCCGTACGGCCCGCCGAAGCCGACGCGCCATTGCGTGCCGCTGGCGCAGACCAGCCGGGCCGCCGGGATGTTCGCGTCAAGCAGGGGCGGCTCGCGTTTGTCGCAGTCGCCGCAGGGGGCGGGCCGTCCGCGTTTCCGGCAGCGCCGGACGCAGGCCGCGCAGTATCGCGCGCGTCCCGCGTCCCCCGCCCAGCGCCACCAGCGTTTCAGTTTCCCTCTGTGATTTCCGGCTGTTCCAGCTTGGCGCAGACGTTTTCGATGTCCTGAATGTCGCGCAGGTCGAGGCTGTCCCGGAGTCCGGAAAAGCCCTCGACGCACAGCGACAGGCGGGCAATGCGGAAATCCATGACGCTGCGCTGGGCAAGGGCCTCAGCCGCGACGCTGTTCCCGGATGCGGAAAGCCCGGCGATGGATTCAAGGCTTTCGATGCGTCGGCGTTCGGCCTCTTCCCATTCGGCAAAGGTGCGCCCGCGAAGCCCGACGGTTTTCCCGCTGGGGAGCTTGTGCGAGATGAATTCCATGTTTCCTCCGTTACGCGTAGGATTCCACGCGGTTGACGAGTTCAACGGCCATGACGGCATCGCCCTTGTCCACAAACGGCATGACCGTCACCGTCTGCATGAGCCCCTCTTTGCCGTTGATGGCCGCCCCTTCCGTGTCCAGTTCCGTTTCCGGATAGCGGAACCACACTTCGTCGCCGGTCACGGCGCAGATGCCCACGGCAAAGGAGACGGTGGAAGCGTCTTCCGAAAGCTGCTGGAACGTTTCGGATTCGAGGAAACAGGTCAGGGTGCTTTTGCACTCGGGGTCGCCTTCGGGCATCCGGCTGTACTGGCCGAGATCTCCGACGGCGGCCTTGGCTTCAATGCCGAACGCATTGGACAGGTCGCCGCTTTCGACCTCGCCCCGGCGCACGCCGTTGATCCACACGGACGTTTCGATGTTGTCGAAGGGAACGGCGGGCGGCGAGAGCGGGCTGGCGTCCAGCGGTTCGGCGGCTCCGCTTTCCCGGCCCACCACGAAGTCGAGGGAAAACGTCAGCTCGTCGTCCCCGCCGAAGTTGAAGTTCAGGCCGTTGACCTTGCAGAAGGCAAAGCGGCGGTAGGGCTTTTCAGCCGCGCCCGTTTCGAAGTCGAGGTATTTTTCCATCGTCAGGGTCGGCTGGCGTTTCGGCAGCGCGAAGGCGTGGCGGTAGAACACGGGAACGGCAATGGCGGAGCCGTCAAACGTCTCTTCGGTGAAACTCGCGGTGATGACGAGCCGCCCGTTTTCCGTCCCTTCTTGCAGGACGTGTGTTCCGTCGTAGCTTGTGGAGCCGGAAATGGTGATTTTTTCCCCGGCGTTCAGGGCATGGATGCCGCCTTCCACGGGCAGGGCCACCTTGCCGCTGGAGAGCGTTTTTGCCGCTCCGGAGAGCACGCAGACGCGGCCCCGGTGCAGGGTTGCCCCGGAAAGGGCTTCGGCCTTGTACGGGGCTTCGATGACCACTTCGTCGGCGGTGACGCCGGGCGCGACGCGGTAGGTGCCGTCGTAGTTCGCCGATCCGGTGACGGAAACCACGGCGTCCTGCACGAAGCCGTGCCCGATGCAGGGCAGGCCGACCAGCCCGTCGCCCTTGTCCGTCACGGCCCCGGAAAGCGCATTTCCGGCACCGTCCGCCGTGGTCGCCGGCGCGCCGCACAGGGCCCGGATGATGTAGCCGAGCTGGGGCGCGTAGGAGGCGCTTTCCAGCGAGCCGGAGAGGTTCGCCATGCCCGCGTAGGGCTTGCCGCTGCCGCGGGCTTCCCGGATGACGGAGCGCTGCTTTTTCGAGCTGCCGCGCCTGAAGTCTTCCGAGGCGAAGGCCAGCCGCACGCCGGACGTGCCGGCGGCGACCTTGCCGGGGGCCTCTTCCATGTACAGCGTCAGCGAGCACGCGCCGCCGGAAACCTGTTGATACTGAGGCATGTTTCCTCCTGAAAGGTTAGAGCCGCCTGCCGACGGGCAGGCTTTCGGTTGCGGTCAGCGTGGCGTCGAGCATGACCAGCGGGTAGCCGGCAAGATGATACTCGGCGGAAACATCCCCGAGCGACACGCCCGGCACGGCCTGTTCGACGGTTTTCCTGACCAGCTCCCAGACTTCTGCGAGCCGGAGCGTCCCGGTCATGAGCATGACGCCTTCGCGGTTTTCGAAGCCTTCTTCGCTCAGCCCGATGAGCAGGCCGACTTCGTGCTCGTTCGCCTTGCGTCCCGGCCCGGTGGTGACGGCATCCGGGAACAGCGCGATGAACGGCGCGTCGCTCTCGTCGGGCGGTCGGCGCATGTCCACGCCCACGCGCAGGGCGACGGCCTTGCCGTAGTGGTCTTGCGACCACCGGCGCAGCGTCCGGCTGGACGCGAGCGCCGCCGCCCAGAGCGTGGCGATTCCAACGGTTGTGTGCACGGAAGACTCCTTTTTCGCGGGAGGATAGACGCAAAAGAAGATTTCCGGCAAACGGGGTTAACGCGGCGTCGGGAAGGATGGAAAACGGTTAACGGAACGGGGGTCAGGGCATGTCCGGCGAGAATGCCCCATTGCCGCGCAGGGCGTCGAGCGCGCGGCGGGCCAGCGTCCGGCTGTGCTCCTTCTCCGCTTCGGAGTAGGTGCGGAAGACGGGCTGTTCCGGCTGGACGGCGGGCACGGCGGGCACGGCTGGAGCGGGGCGGGGTGCGGCATGGGCGGCCCGGACGCGCACGGCGTTGGACAGCCATGTCCGCAGGAAGCTCGCCCAGTTGCGGACGGGCTGCCTTTTCTTTGCCTGCCAGTCGCGGATGCGGACGATTTCGGCGTCCACGTCCACGTCGGGGAAGTCGCGTTGCAGGGCGGTCAGCAGGTGCAGGGGAGGGGGCGTTTCTTCAACAGGCGCAGCGAAAGAAGTTCTCTCACTCTCCGGCGCCCTGATCGGAGTTTCTTTTTCCCGTTCCCGTTCCGATTCCCCGGACGGTAGCGATACCCTATCGGAAGGGTACGGCGTGGCCCCGAAAAGGTGGGGGTAGCGTTCCAGAATGGCCTTGCGGATGGCGGGAGATTCCACGGCGGGAAGCAGGGCGCGCAGCGAGGCGAGGATTTTGGGGGAAGTGCTGCACTGGTGGCGGATGAAGCCGCAGACCCAGATGTCGCCGTCTTCCAAGACGATGCGTTCGTCAAACGCCAGGTCCTCCAGAAACTCCCGCACGTCGTCCTCATCCAGCCCGGTTTCAAAGGCGATTTTGCGGACGGTCACGGACAGCACGCCGAGGTTGTTGGTGTGCGGGCTGGTGAACAGGTAGAGGTACAGGAGCTTTTGTTCCGGCGGCATGTCTTCAATGGCGGGGTTGTTCCAGAACGCCATGCGGATGGTGCGGTAGGTCGCCATTACAGCACCTCTACAGTTAAAGAGGTGCCATAGCGCGTCCAGCGGACGCGGCATTTGGGGAAAGATTGGAGGGCGCGGGCGGCGGCCTCTTCTCCGGAACGGATGAGCTTGTAGACGAGAAGGGATAACGGCACGCGCCCGGCGCAACGACCGGGACGGGAAAGCGAAATGGAATGGGACATGATGCACCTCAAAATTTTGGGATTGGGAACAAAAAAAGGCGGAACAACGCTCCCCGGCTTTTGAGTGGCCGCCGGGGCCTCACGGACACCCGGACGTTGTTCCGCCAATATGTAACCGCAATCCCAAAGGCCAGAGGCCAAAAGGTGCAATGGTGGCAGAAAACAAAAATTCCGCTTTTTCTCACCAGCTTGGGGACTGGCAAAGGCAACGGACAGCCTCTCAAAATTAGGGAAGTATAGGATAGCGAAGGGTTTTGATTATGTCAAGATACCATACCTTTTAGAATTTATCGGCATCTATTGGTATTCTTGAATCAATACGAATGGTTAATACGCCACCGCCTTCTTTGTTTTTCTTGCTGGCCTCGGAACCAAAGCCACTCATGGTTATAATGGAATCTGGTGTAATCCATTCTTTTTCAATACGATACGTTCCAATTACATTCATATCAGAAATCTTGCTTTCTCCAAGTCCATATTTTTTCTTTATATTTTTGTGTATTTTTTCGGTCAAATCAAACATTTTGTCACGGCTGTCATCCATCCTCACAAGGATAACACTACAAAAACCCGTTTCATCTGTAAAAGCACCAATGCCCCACTCTTCGCCCCAGATAAAATATTTGTCCTTTGTCAGCAACGGACTCTTATTCAGTTCTTTGATTCCCAGTTTCTGTTGAATATCCTGCGGGGATGCACCCCATTCAACATTGCCGAATCCAGCCAACGCCTCTGTCCTCAATATGAGGGACACAAGAAGACAGCATACACAGAACAACATTACTCTTTTTGCCATGACAAGCTCCTTTGTTTGCCTCCGCGTAGCACGAACTACCTATTCAGGCAAACAAAAAGGCCGCACTTTTATAGGGCCTTGCCTTCCTGTCTGTTCTTGGCTACGTTGCCGCCGTTCTTGCGGCTGTGGCGGTTCATTTCATGAATCTCTAAAGCAGTTGCCCCGGTAGGAAGTGGTATTCTTACGGGGCGCAAAATTGTGATTACCCAATCACGGGGGGCTGGCCCCATTCCGGGGCGGTGAGTGTTGACGCACTTGCCGTCCTTCTTGTTTGTTCCGATGGCGACGTTTGCGTCGCGTGGCAAGGCATCTTGCGATCCTTCCCGCTTTCTGCCACAAGAGCCTGTCCGCAAGGACAGCCTTCTTTCCGGTTTTCAGGCAGGCCCGGAAAAGGAGGTGCGTTCATGAGGAGACTCTTGCGCGTACTGGAAGCCGTCGCAATCTACGCCCTCAAGCGTCTGATTGATATGCTGTTCGACACGAACAAATAAAACGCGGCCCCGGTAGTGCGGGAACACTGCCGGGGCCAGAATTCGGTTGAAGCATCGACCGGAAAGAAGGCTTCGACAAACTCTCCGAGTCTGCCGGGGCGGTGAGTGTTGACGCATTTGCCGCCCTTCCTGTTTACCAAGATAGCGACGTTTTCGGCTCTTGGCAAGTCTTCACAGCCCCAGACGTTCTCGGATGCGTTCCAGCATGAGCCGTTCCACTTCCGGCATCTTCTGCCTGTATATCGGTCCCACCAGCGGACGCTCCGGCTGTTCCAGCGTGGTCTTGTCCTTGCCGAGCGGCACGCCGGCGGCCCAGAAAGCCCGGCGCATGGCGGGCGTAATTGGCTGGCGGCCCGTGTATTGGAAGCGCGTGTCCGTGCCGCGTCGTCCGGCCTGCACCGCCTCCAGAAAGCGCGCCGCCGAGGACGTCACCGCGCCGACGTCCACGCGCTTTGCGTTCATCATCTTGTAGCGCATGGCATTGACGAGCCGTCCGCCCATGGCCGCGCGTCCGCGCAGGGAGCCGTCTCGGGTCCGCCCGCGCCAGCGTTCCATCAGCCGCTCCCGCCCGGAAACGGGTTTAAAGCCGACCCGCCGTTTGAGCTGGAAACGCCTGCCGTGATGCCACCGCCCACGGCTCCACGTCCCGGCCTTGAGCATGTCCATGCGCCGGTACCGGTGCATCCGGGAAAGCTCAGGCCACGAGGCCCGCAGGCCCCCGGAGCCGCGCAGGGCGGCCTTGAGTTCGGCCCGGAGCAGGTTTCCGGCAAAGCGCAGGGCGCGGCTGAACTCTTTTGGGAAGGCCTGCGCCAGCGCGTACAGCTCGGGGGCCGCCGACCGCTCAATCTTGCAGAATGTGCCGCCGAAGGCGGTAAAGCGTTCCGGCCCGGCATAGGACGCCTTGTATGCGCGTCCCATGTCAGCGCCTCGTCGCCCGCTGCGTGCCGCGCAGCAGCAGCCGCCACGCCACCAGATGCGGCATTCCGTTTTCGTCCCGGTCAATGACCATGCGGGCCGCTTCCGTGCGCCAGCGTTGCCCCATGCCGTCCAGCAGGTCGAAGCGCGGAGCTTCGGACATGTCCGCCGGGGCGTCCTCCGCCAGCATGAGGCCGTAGCCCCAGTCCGCGCCGGGGGGAATGCTGGCGGAGTCCGCCCACGCCAGCAGCTTGTTGCGTATGCTGTCCACGCCGCCGTAGTTCTGGCGGCAGACCATGTAGACGGTGCGGGCTTCGCCGTCGGGGTCGAGCGTGACGTACGTTCCCAGATCGCCGATGGCCTGCGCGAGGTCCTGTCTCAAGTCCATACGGCCCTCCTATGCGGCCCGCTTCGCGAGCCAGCCCCCGGCAAAACGCCGCCGGGAGCGGTTTTTCAGACACAGCTCGACATACCGCGCGCCTTGCAGGGCATTGAGTCCGTTGCGGATGGCGGTTCCCCGCCCGTCGGCCACGGCCTTGTGCAGCCGGGAAAGCGTTTTGGGGCCGAATGCGCCGTCAACGCCGAGGTCGGCCCCGTAGCGGAACACGCCCGGCGCGACTTCGGCGTTCAGGGCGTTGAGCACCTGCTGGAGGTGGCGGCAGGTGCGCGGGTGGCCGAGGTTGACGGATTGCTCGAACAGCTCGTGCGCCAGCGCGTCGGGCAGGTCCCCGCACTTCCAGCAGTCCCAGAATTCTTTCTTGTAGAAGCCTTGCACCAGTTTCAACAGTATGTTCTGGACGCCTTCGCTTTTGAGCGTGCCCTGTTTGCGGGCGGATTCGATGACGGCCCAGCCCGGCCAGCCGGGCCACGACGCCGAGCTGATGCCCGCAAAGGTCAGCCTGCCGGGGTCCGCCGGGTCGTCCGTGAGCTTCAGGCCGCCTTCCATGCCGGGGTCCATGACGATGGTTTCAAACGACGCGTCAAAGCTCATGCCTTTTTCTCCTCATTGAAAATGGCATCGCGGTACTTGCGCAGGCGGCCCCGCAGCTTGTGCGGGAAAGGCACGCCGAAAAAGGCAAGATGCTCCATGCACGACAACGCCTCGTTGATGCAGAGAAACGCGATGAAAAAATCACGCACGGGGAAGGGGACGCCGCTTTGCCGGACGGCATGTTCCACCGCCGCCATGACCAGCACCGCCACGAAATAAAAAAACATCTTGCAGACACCGGCCCGCATCTTCCTTCCGCTTATCCGGTCGAGCACCCACGCGCGGCAGAAACCCAGCAGGAAATCGCAGCACAGCAGCAGAAAGAGAATGACGACAAGCGCGGAAACGCCGCCGAGCATCGAAGCCACGACAGAGCCGAAAAGCGATGCCGTCAGCTTGAAAGGCACGTCCAGCATCAGCTTGTCCGTCCATGCCACAACATCTTGCCACATATTTTTTTCCAAAAGCGGCGGACGCCCCGGAGAACGCCCGCCGCAGAGCTCAGACGTTGATCTTGACGCTGACGACGGCAGCCGTGGAAGCCGCGGGCTCCCAGCATACGCCGACGCGCAGGTTGTTTGTGGCGTCGCTTCCCGACGTGGTTGTCGCCGCCGTGGTCAGCTTGCCGTCGGCGTCGAGGTAGACGGCGGCCCCCTGCGCCACATCCTTGCCGCTGGCGGCGGCTTCCTTCGCCAGCAGGAAAACCCCGCAGGCGGCAAGCTCGCCTTCCGCTCCGGCGGGGATATCCGTTGCGGCCACGCCGACCATGCCGGACAGAGGCACCAGATCGCCGGAAGCCACCGCTGCGGAACCGTTGTTCTTCCAGCGCATCCGGGAACCATTCTGCATGAAGTTCTTCATTGTTCAGCCTCCTTACGCCGGAGCTACGCCGGGGTTTCTGGTTCCGGCGCGGGGATCGTTGATGAACGCGCCCGCGTCGATGCTCACCTTGAATTCCGTGCCGTCGATGGTCCAGCCCTGCCGCTGTTCCACGCGAGGGGTCTTGTTGCCGCCGAGCCACGCCACGGAAAGGAACGTGCCGCGCATCCCGGCGAGGAACCACTGCAGCGCGCCCGTGCCGTCGAGGCGCGGTTCGATGACCGGCGTGCAGTAGTTCGTCCACGGGTTCGGCCTGTTCGGTTCCGCCTGCGTGCCGATGACCGTTGCGTTCAGGAGCTGGTAGGCTTCCATCTGAAGCGCGACCGGGATGATCAGGAACGAGGGACGCAAGGCCAGCGTCTTGCCGGCGCTGTCTTTCTGCGTGCCCATGGCGGTGACGGCCTTGCCGAACGAGGCCGCGGAAATGGCCGCCGCCGTCAGCAGGTTTTTGCGGTCGGCGTGGAAGAGCGGCTTGCCGTCCTTGAGGTTCGCCGTGCTGGTGAGCAGGCCGTGGACGAGGTCGGCGACGGTGCGCTCGGCTGCCTGCCCCATCTTGCGGGGTATTTCCGTAAACTGGTTCAGATCGTTGTTGATGACGGCCTGACGGGAAATGCTGAACAGCTTCCCGTAGGTGGCGACGCTGAACACCGCTCCCCGGTCGCTGATCGCGCCGTGGGTGTATTCGCCGTCTTCGTTCACGCGGTCGAGCGTGGAAAAGGATTCGAGCGTCGCGCCGGTATGCTCGCGGAAGTCCGCCGCCGTGGCCTCGCCCGTCCACAGGGAATAGGTTTCCTGCGCCTCTTCGGCCCCGGCCAGCACGGCCCGGTACGCGGCGTCGGCGAGGATGGACGGGAAGTCGGACGTGGTGAACGCGCGGCCTACCATGTCCATGTCGCCGCGCGTGGGCTTCCCGGCCCGGCGCAGGCAGTCGCGGGCCAGTTCCGCCAAGGTGAAGCCGCGCAGCTCTTCCGCACCGGGGGCGGGGGCCTTGACCACGCGCCCGAAGGAGGTGCGCAGCACCAGCGAATCGGCGGCGGCCGCCCGGAACTTTTCGCCCTCATCCTGCCCCATGCTGACGCGGAATCCGGGGACGGACTCGCTGTTCCGGAAGGATATGGCGTCGAGCACCTGCGCCCGGAAGGCGTCAAGGCTCACATGCTCACGGATGGCGCGTTCCGCCAGTTCCGGCATCCCGTGCCGGACGGCGAGGGACAGGATATCGGCGGCGCGGGCCGCGTCGTCGGGGACGACGGGTTCCTGCACCGCGTCGGGAGCGGTGACGGGCAGCGGCTCCGAAGCGGAGCGGTTTTTCTGGACGGGGGGCGTGGCGACGGGTTCGGGCGTCGTCTGGGAAGGGAGTGTATTCGGCATGGTTGCCTCCTGGTTACACTGTTTGGAGCGGGCTTTGGCGGCGTCGTCCGCGCCGATGGGCGTCAGGGAACCTTCCCTGACGGTCCATTTGCTGACCACGCGGACGGGCCCGGCGAACGAACGCCCGGATTCCCCGACAAAGCCCGTTTCGCCTTCGGGAATCCAGTACGATTCGTCCACGCTGTAGCCCACGGAAATGTCGGTAAGATGCCCTTCGGCGACCTTGCGGAACGCGTCTCCGGCGGTGCTGGAAAAGTGCGCCGTGGCCAGCAGGCTTTCGCCTTCAACACGCAGGCCGCGCAGCGAACCGAGCTGGTCTTCGATGGAACAGCGGCTGTGCGCGTCGAGTAGCGGGACCTGTTCCGGGAAGGAACACCCGGACATGAGCAGGATTTCGTCAATCCTGCCGCGTTCCCAGTCCCAGACGGGGACGCGGGATTCCGTGGCCAGCACGAAATCGACGGTGCGCGCCGTATCATCCAGCGAGGCGGGCGACTGGCGCAGGCCGAACGCGGCGCTGCGGGTCGTCAAATTATTTTTCGGCATCGAGTCCTCCGGGGGCGGTGAAAATGTCGCCGAAGCCCAGCCCCTTGCTTTCGGCCTTGGTTTTGGCTTCCGCGATTTCGTCCACCACCTCGTCGTAATCGCGGCCCCGGCGGGCGGCGATTTCCTGCGGCGAGCGGACGCCGAGCGCGACTTCGGCACGGAACGCGTTGATTTCCTTGAGCGGGTCGGGCGATTCCATGCCCGGCGCGATCCATTTGTCCGACCACGGTTCAAGCATGGCAAAGGCCGGGGCCAGCTCCGGGCGGCGCAGGCTTTCGACTTTCAGCCAGTCGCGGAAGACGGGGCGGCACAGCCAGCGGATATGGTTTTCCTGCGCCGGCTTGAGGGCCTGCGCGAGGTCGAGCCGGATGCCGCGCAGGTTGGAGTAGGATATCTGGTCGTAGTCGCCGGTGAGCAGCTCATAGGTAAGCCCGGTCCCCACGGCCAGCGTGCGGAGGTTGAAGCGCAAAAACGGCTCGAACGTCCCGGACTGGCGGTTTATCTGCGCCAGCGTGACGGAATCCCCGGCCCGGAGGTATTCGAGCGTCGCGTTGGAAAGGTGTTCGGCCCGGCGGCCCGCGGCCTTGCGGTCGGCCTGAAAGCCGACGGGGTCGTTCGACTGCACGAAGCCGAGGTATTTGGATTGCAGGCGCGTGGCGTCCAGTTCCGAGTCCAGCAGCTCGGCGAGGTCGCCCGCGACCATGACGCAGGCCACGAACGGGCTGATGCCGTGGAGCTGTCCGGGGCGTAGCGTCTCGAAGCCGTGGATCACCTGCGCCGCGGGCACGCGCACCACGCGCCGCGTGAATGCGCCGTCGTCAAACCAGTAGGCGGCGATGCGGCCCGTGGCTTCTTCGTATTCGATGCCGCCGTCCAGCGCGTTGCCGTCCGCCGCCCGCGCGCCGTGCCCGGTGAGCCGGTCGCCCTCGATGCCTTGCAGGGCGTAGCGCCCCCGGTCGAAACGCCGGATAAAGAAGTACTCGCCGCATTCGAGGAGCTGACGCTCGGCAAGGGCCTGCATATCGTAAAAGTGCAGGCGGCCGGAGAAATCGGCCTGTCCGCACCAGCGCTCGAACGCGCTTTCCACGGCCTCATTGAGCTCGGCGTCAAGCGTTGCGGAAGCCTTTCCCGCCCCGTAGTAGCGGGCTTGCAGCCGGATGCCGTTCCCCACCACCAGCGCGGCGCGCATCCGCACCGCCCGGTCGAAATAGGGGAAGTCGCGCACCAGCTGGCGCACGCGGGCGCGGACGACAGGCGAGCTTGCCCGCACCACGTCGTTGACGTTCCGGTCCAGCGGGAGCCACCCGGCGGCGTCTTCCGTGGGCCGGGCCGCCGCGTACATGCGTTCGCCGTGCGCGAGCCGCGTCCCCGGCGCGAACAGGCCGACGAGCTTGCCGAGCCGCGCGGACAGGCTCATCGGTCCGCGCTCCGCACGACCGTGCGCGGACGGTATCCGGTATCGCGCGCCGCCTCATCCGCCGCCTTGCGCTCCACATAGTCGAGCATCTGCATGAACTCGGCGGGCGAAAAAAATTCCCGTTGCATCCCGTCAATATCATACGACTTGACGCGCCAGTTTCCCGACGCGAGATCGTTGCGCATCCGTTCCAACGTATCCCGAAAACTTGTAAACGCCATACCGCACGCTCCTGATTGGCGAAAGCATCAGCCAGAATTGAGCAGAAAAAAGGCGAACGCGCAAACGGGGTTAATGCGGTGCGGAGAACAACGTGGAAACGTTAACGGGGAGAGGGCGGCTTGCCGACAGGGGAAGGCGGCTGCTGGCGGGAGCATCCCCAAAAGGGCATATGGATGGCAATGCCGGAGTGGCCGCCGGCGCACCCGGAAGAGGCGGGGCGACGAATCCGGCAGACAGGATGCCCCTCGGAAAGCGGGAGGGGGCGGGATGGAGAAACCCAAAAGTGGTGCGGCTGGAGGAGCGTCGCACACAAAAAGGCAAGGCGACGTTTTTCCGCTCCATGAGCGGCCGGGGCCTCACGGACCCCCGGACGTCGCCTTGCCGGTTATGGGGATGCCCCAAAAAGGTATCGGCGGAACAATACGGAACGCGTCATCCTCTCCGTTTTCGGGAGATGCCTTGTGCTTCATCCCAAAAGCCGCTATCAGAGGCGGGGGCCGTCCTCCGGGTAAAGGAGGAAGCCTATGGCACAGTTCCTGCTTGACGTCGCGGCCAATGTATTGGCCGGCGTCATCGTGGCGCTCATTATCCGCCGCTTTCGCGGCTAGAAAATGAGTTTGCCCGTGTGGGAACAGCCATTCTCACACGGGCTTGAAACTTGGTGATGAACTAAAATCGCCGGGGGACTGGCCCACGGGGCGGTGAGTGTTGGTAGCACTTGCCGCCCTTCTTGCGTTCAAGATAGCGACGTTTGCCGCGCTTGGCAAGACATGATGCTTAGTCTTTTGTGACGTTTTCGAAAATTCGCCGGATGCCTTTCAGCTGTTCCACGCATGAGGCTATTTCCCAGAGCAGGGCCCCCGAAAACAGCCCGCTGAAAATGCAGGCGAACGCCAGACTGTACTGATTTTCCGCAAAACATCCGAAAGCCGCCACCGCAGCCACAACCCACAGCAGCAGGGCTATGAGCTTGCCTATCCGCATATCTTCCTTCATATGCCCCCCTTTTCTGTAAGGCTTGCCTGAAAGGGAGGGAAAAGACAACCGTTACCACCGCCGCCGTGGGCGTTCCTGCCGGGGTTCCGTTTGCATGGGTTCGCCCGGTCCCTGTCCGTACAGCTCCGGCTGCTGGTAGCGCAGCCCCAGAAAGTCCGCAAGGCAGAAGCCGTAGACGCTCACGTCCCACGCGTGGTTGTCCCGGCCTTTCGGACAGGACCAGTTCCCCAAATCGTCAACGTATTCGGCGCATAGCTGTTTCGCCCATTCCGTCGTGCATTCCGCGTTCATGTGCCACGCGCCGGGGTCCGCCGGAGCGATGGACAGTTTCCGGTGCAGGGCGTCCTTATAGTATTTCGTGTGGACGTGCAGCAGGCGCAGGCCGCCGGGAATCTTGACGCTGGTTCCCGGATAGTTTTCAAGATTCGCCAGCGTGTACGGCTGCTTCAGCCTGCGTTCGCCGTTGATCGGTAGCGTGCGCCCGCGGTTCCGGATGCACCAGTCGTACACTTCCCGCGTCCGGTGCCCCTGCGAGTCTATGCCCGCCAGATGCACGACGTGCTCCACGCCGTTGACGTCGTAGTAGGGCAGCCACAGCACGCGGTCGAGCGCGTCCAAATCCTCCACGAAGCCGGAGCGCACCTGCCACGATTCGCATTCCTGACCGTATCCGAACGCCCTGATCTCGTACCAGAAGCCGAAATCCTGCGTATCCACGGCGGCCAGCAGTGCCGCCACCTTTTCCGTGGAGGGCAGCACCCCGGACGGGCGTTCGTCGCGCAGGGCCAGCACGGCCTCTTCCTTGCGCGGGCTGTAGTCTTCCTGCCACGGTTCGCCGAGGTAGCCGTTCATGAAATCCTTGTAGGCGTCGAGTTTCCCGACTTTCAGGTCTTCCGCCGCCGTGATGAAGCGGGAGGCAGTCTCCGAAAGGCCGACGAACGGCGACACCAGCGCCGAGAAGCGGAAGGCGACGGAACGTGAGCGATGCCGGGCAAACCATGTCGCCATGTCCAGCCCGCTTTCCGCTTCCTGCCAGCGTCCGCCGAGCACGGCACGGTCCCGTTTGAAGTCGTCCCAGACGCTCCCGCACGGACAGACATAGCGGGCGGCCTTGCCGCTGAAAACGGCCTGCGCCGCCATCCCCTCCGGCCAGACGACGCAGCCTTTCCCGGAGGCGTGGCTGAAGCGCATGACGTGGTACTGGCCGCAGTCCGGGCAGCGCACGGCAAATTCAAACCGCACCTGCGCCCGCAGATAGGCCAGCCAGATTTCGCCTTCCACGGTGGTGGGGGAACTGGACAGCATGATTTTGGACGTGTCCCGGTAGGCGCGCACGCGCTTGTAGGCCAGCGATACCGGCCCGGCTTCCTGCCTGTTTGTGGACTCGTACTTGTCCACCTCGTCCAGAAACAGGTTGCGGACGGATACGTTGGAGAGCGTGGAAACGGACGTCGCCCACCCGAAGCCGATGCGCATGTGCCTGAGCCGGAGAAAGAAATTGGCCTCATCATCCTGTTTCCCCGTGAGCATCCCGCGCAGGCGGGGCGAGAGCCGGAACAGGTTCCGCACCCGGCCCGTGCTCATCCGCTGCGCCAGCTCACGTTGGTCATACACCATGAGCGCCGGGCCGGGGTAGTGATCAGCGGCAAAGCCCATGCAGTTGAGCAGGATTTCCGTTTTCCCGGTCTGTGGCGGAGCCACCACCATAACCTCACGGACGTGGGGCAGGGAAAAGGCATCCATCGGCCCGGACAGATACCGCGCGGTGGCGTTGCTCCACTTGCCGGGGCGTGGTCCGTCCGGCTCCATCACGCGATAGCGTTCCGCCCACTCGGAAACGGACAGCCGCTCGGGACGCCGCCATATCCGGCGCACGGCATCCGGCCACTCGAACCGCACCCTTCCCGGAGGTACGCCGGGAGGACACGGCGCGACGATCCGTCTGCGCGTTCGCGACATGTCGATCAGCGTCCACTGTTTCGTCATGCGTCCGCCTCTCTATCCGTCTGCGCGTCCCCACGGGACGCCTCCTTTTCAGCCTCTTCATCCAGCCGGGCCTCCAGCTCCACGTCATACTCGAATGCTTCGGAAAAACCGTTGAGGCAGTCCTTTACCCGCTCAAGCATGTACTCGCGCAGGGCGTCTTCCTTTTCGAGCGTCCCGCCGCACAGGTGGATGATCTCGCGCACGGAATCGTAGACGAAGGCTTCCAGCCCCGTGCTGGTCACAACGGCAGCCGCCGCCAGCGATTGCTCGTACAGCTCGCGGGGAATGAGACGCTTGAGCTTGCGGTCCACTTCAAGCTCTTTCGCCTGACGCACGGCGCGTTGCGTAAGTGCCTTTTCCATCTGGTACATTTCGCCGTAACAGGTGGCGTCCGCGCTTCCCCCCCGCTCCCCCTGTGGCGCGAGCCGGGCAAAGGCAGGGGCCGGGGGTCAACCTTCAGATATTGAAAATTTTTCTATATCTTCAACATGATACGTCATATCAGGGCGCGGACGGCAACGCTTTTCCTTGCCGACGTAGTTGAGAAACGTGCGCTTGGAAATGCCGAACCTGTACTGCCCGTACATGTCCCTCGCCTGATTGGCGGATCGGAATTCCCGCCGCCCGGTGAGGGGATTCCAGCCGTCCTGCGGAAAAACAGGATTGTCTGAAAGGCGGGATTCCGAGGCTGTGGAAAAGTCGTTATTCATATCGTTGCCCGTTTCTTTTGTATATTGCAAAATCAAATTTCATTTTTCCGCGATACGCCCCCACGCCTGTGCCGACCCCTGTGGGAAGGGCTTCTGAAAGAACCTACCTCGACGGAGTTATGGCCGGCGGCCAGTGCGGGAGCGGGGAAGTCCCACTCCGTCAGGTTCGTTCTTTTCCCACAGGCTGCGTCCAACCATGGGCAGCTTATCCGCAAAGCGTTCTACGATTTCGTCTCCTGCCTCGCTCCACCACAGCCGCTCGAACTCTTTGACTACGGCCCAGTTCGTTTCGTTCGCGCCCCAGCCGTTCGGGATGGTGAAGCCGCGCCCGCCGCCCTCAACGAGGTACGGTCTGACCTGGTACGCCCGGCATAATTCCACGAGCCTGTCGGCTCCGCTGGCAACAACGCTTTTGTCGCACACGTTGCCCAGCAGTCTCCTTCCGATGCTTGCGCCGAAGCCTTCCGCTTTGGGTTCCGGCTCCGTGGGGGAGGGGACAGCTCCCTCCCCCCTCTGTTCATTCCGTCCGGCATCGGATGGGCTTGGTTCGACAGGTGCGGCTGTCCCGGCAGTCTGCAGGGAAATGGTGGGATGATCAGGTTCGCCGCCCATGCCCCACGCGGAGAGTATGCCGTTAAGTGTCGTTTCTGTCGTAACCATGTGAACCTCTTATGTAAAACCGTCTGGATCACAAAGCGGATCACTGGTCAACGAAAATAATAGAAAATTATACGCGCACGCGCACGCATATATGTGCGCGTGTGCGCGTGTGCATATGCGTGGAGTTTTTTCCAAAATTCGCTGACCACCACGAAACCAACTGGCATAACTGGTGATACACGGTCAACGGGTCACTGACCACCAGTGATCCACTTGCGTGATGAAAACGTTTTTGTCCTGTATTTACTGCTGATTGAGCCATAAAAAGCCTCATGCTTCTTACTGACCGCTTTTGTGACCGTCTAGCCTCGTCATTTGTCGGGGATACGGGGAAAACACCCCTTGCCGGAATTTCAAGCGGAAACGGCCCGTACATGCATTTCGGTTCCTCTTGCTGTGTGCAGGTCAAATTGTACGCAAACATGGCTGTACGGGCATCCTAGAGGCTGTTTGTAAAACCGGAGGTCAGGGAAATGCCGGAGACGCGCTGCGGGCGCTTGCCCTCGACTCGCGGACGGTAGACTTTGACCGCGACCTCCCGCAGCTTGCGGGTCGCCGTTTCCAGCTCTTCGATGAAGTTTTCGCGGTTCAACGGCTTGTAGCCGCCTTCCGTGCAGTAACTCTTGTACGCCTTGTACAGTTCCTTGAGGTCTTCGTCATAGCCGTCTTCAAGCGTGCATTGATCCTGCACAAAGGCCATTACCGGATTGTTGTACCGACGGTATTTCATGATGAATTCCGTGGTTTCATCGCAGGATGTGAACCGTTTGTTCTTCATCAGCCGATGCAGCCCGAGCACGGCCCACGCAAAGATGCCGTCAAGTTCGGCCATCAGCTTGCTTTCAAGGTCGTTGTCCATCGTCGGGTCGTCCTCCAGAAACTGCCGCTTGAACTGTACTGGAAGAATGCGCCGGAAGAATCCGTCGGAGTTGTCGAGCACGCGCGGTTTTTTGTTCATGGCATAGGCCAGTTTGCAGTACGGGCGGAACTCGAAGCTGTCCTTGTGCTTGAAGCTGGCTTGTATCGGGTCGCCGGTGACGACGTTCTTGAAAAACTCGCTGTTGGTGGCCTCCGCGCTCAGTTCCGCGCCGACGTTGAGCATCTTGCGGAACAGCGACGCCCGCTGGAACTGGTCTTCAAGTCCGGCGATGGTCACGGCGGAGCAGTTTTTTTGCCCCACCAGCGCCCGCATGATGCTGATCACCTTGCTTTTCCCGTCCGCGCCGGGGCCGAGCAGAAGGAGCGCCTTGCCCATGGTGGTGTCCCTGGTCATGCTGTAGCCGATGAATTCCTGAAGCTGCATGATGACTTCCGGCGTCTGCACGGTTTCGCCGAGGAACCGCAGCCAGCGTTCCGGTTTTGGCGGTTTTTCGCCGTGCCACGTCACGCCGAGCTTGACCGTGGCGAGAAAGTCCCGGTCATGCGGGATGAACTCCAGCGTGCGCAGGTTGAGCATCCCGTTTTCAAGGCAGGCCCAGTCTTCGCGGTCGTCCAGTTCGCGCCCGCTGGGCATGGACGCCAGCGCCAGCACCAGCGAACACGCGCCGTTCACGCGCGAGGCCGTGGCCTCGTCGCCAAGCGCGATGATGGCCTCGCGCTTGAGCTGCTCCACGCTCCACGGCTCGAAAAAGCGGCCTTCCCAGCGGTAAAGCTGGCCCGATTCGTCGTGGTAGAGCATGGGGAAGTGTTCGGCGAGCCAGTCCGCCAGCAGCTTTTCCCGGAACGACAGCCGCCCGTTCACGCCGCTGTCGAAAAAGCGCATGAAGCCCACGCCGGAGGAGCTTTCCGGCTCCCCGGATGCGGCAGCCTTTTCCCTCCGTTCTCTGGCGGCCCCGGCCAGCGCCATGAACTCGCCGACGCCCTGCCTGTGCCGGACAAAGAAGTCGGTCAGGTCCTGCCCGTGGTCGTCCGGCCATTCTCCGTTTTCCCGGCCCATGAAATCCGGCCATTCCAGCCGGAACACCGTACACCCGGCGCGCGTCAGGTTCTTTTCCGCCTTGTCCGCGTAGGCCTGCCCCGGCTTGTCTGCGTCGTAGCAGAGCAGGATTTCCCGGCCCGCCAGCGCGTCGATGTGCGACTTCGGCCACACGTCCGGCTTGCCGGTCTGGGTGATGGCGTTCAGCCCGTACGAACGGGCACAGATGCAATCGGCCTCGCCTTCGCACAAAATGACCAGCCCGTCGCGCAGCGTCGAGGCCGCCGGAAACAGCATGGCCGAGCCGTGGCCCTTGCCCCAGCTCATGATCTTGGCGGGCGCGCTTTCCGGCTTGCCCAGCGGGTAGTAGACGCGGATGTTGCGCAGCACGCCCTTTTCGTCGCGGATCGGGATGGCCACGCGGTCGCGTTCCCGGATCGGGAAGGTTTCATACAGATTCGCCTTGCGCCGGAAGTGCGAAAGCGCACGCACGCCGAGTTCGTCCAGTGTTTCCCGCGTCCAGCCGCGCCGCCGGGAAAGCTCGCCCATCATGGCGTCGGAAACCGGCTCCATGACGCTGAGCACGTTTTCCGGGATTTCGCCGGGGAGCTTCACGTCCAGCCGAGTCCGGAGCTGCCCGGGCGTTTTGCGCGGCGCTGGGGCAAGTCCTTCCTGCGCGTATTCGCGCTTGAACGCCCGCAGCCCGTCCGCCGAGCGCACGGGATAGCCCTTGACCTTGCACCAGAGGTCGACAAGGTCGCCGGAGTCCGTGCAGCTCGCAAAGCACTTGAAGACGTCGTCCGTCACGTTGTAGCCGAACGACATGGTGCGGTCGTCGTGGAACGGACACAGGCCGTTCAGCCAGTCGCCGTCTTCCTGTTGCACGACAAAGAGCGTCCGCGCGATGCGGTCGCGGGTTTCCGCCGTCAGGTTGTGTTGCGCCCAGCCCATTACAGCCCCCATCCGTCCGGTATCGGCGGACACGTTGCGCCCTCCGGCACGTTGACGCAGCGCGAAGGCTTGAAGCACCGCCAGTTCATGCCGCATGACGAGGCCGCCAAACGGGCGTTCATGCGGGCGCAGTCAAGCAGCGCGTGTTCAGCCATCCAGCGTTCGGCTTCCGAAAGCGGACCGGACGGGGAAGCTGCCGTCACGACGGGAACGGGCTTTGCCTTCGTAGGCTTTTTCTTCGCGGGCTTCGGCGCGATGACGGTCGGCTTCGGCTCTTCAAACGACGGCGCGAGACGATACAGCCCCTTGGCGATTTTCCAGACCTGCGCGCAGTAGGCGCGGGAACAGGTCGTGCGCGTCGTAAATTTTTGCCGTCCGCACACCGGGCAGTTGCCGAACCGCTTCCCGAACCGTTCGCCCGCCAAAAGCTGGGCGTAGAGCGAAAGCACGTCGGGGTTGCCGAGGGTGATGTCCGCCGGAAGGGTTTGTATGCGCGCGCTCATTGCCAGCCCTCCCGCGCCATTCTGGAACAGACGCGCTCAAGCCGCCGCGCGGCGTCCCGCATGAGCCACCAGCGCAACGGGGGGCACCACCGGAAGCGTTCGGTAATGTCGCACTGGTAGTAGTAGGAAAACGCCACGTGCTGCGGATTGAAACTCGCTTCCTTCGCGGCTTCGGCCCGTTCTTCCGCCAAACGCTCGCGGAGCTTGCCATACCTTTGTGCAATCCACGTATAATGCCCTGCGGCTGCGGACAGTTCCGCTTCTTCGTCTGGCGTCAGGACACGGTGTCGGGCATTGACGTTTTCCAGATTTCGCAGGGCGTACAGGGATTGTACCCACTCCTTGAGCAGAGCCAGCCGGATGCGTTCGTGTAGGTCAATCATGCCGCCACCTCCACGGACAGGGAGGTGCCGTAGATACGCCAGCGGACGCGGGCATCCGGCGGCAGGGGCGCGGACAGGCCGCGCAGGGCGGCCACGGCCTTGTGCTGCCCGGAACGGGTGAGCTTGTGGAGGAGTTGATGCAACGGGAGGGCCCCGGCGCACATTCCGGGCCGGGAAAGGGAAAAGATGATAAACATAAGCCACCTGTAGTGTTTTGGGATTGGGAAACAAAAAAGGCGGAACAACGCTCCCCGGCCACTACAAGGCCGCCTGAGTCTCACGAACATCAGGACGTTGTTCCGCCAATATGTAACCGCATCCCACGGACGAAAGGCCCGAGGTGCTTCGGTGGCAGAAACAAGAAACGCCGCTATTCTCTCCAGCGTGGGGCGCTGGCGAAGGCTTCGGCAAGCCTTGTAGTGTTTGGGGAAAGTCAGATTGCCCGGAATCCGGGCCGGAGTCAAGTCCCCGGCGAGTAGCACGAATACGAAGCGGGAAGCAGACGCGCTCTGTCCGGCAAGGGTAGCAGCAGGGTAGCAAACAGGTAGCAGGCAGCGGGCGCGAGAACTCACCAATCCGCCGCAGGGTAGCAATAGGGTAGCAAAACAAGGAAAGGGTCTACACTCATTAGAGTGTAACCCCTTAAAATATTTGGTGGGACGTGCGGGGGTCGAACCTACGACTCTCTGCTTAAAAGGCAGATACTCTGAGTTTAATAGAACCCGATTGAATCGTACTGAATTTTATATATACAATTAATTAAGTAAGTTTTGTTTATTGACACCTCGTCTTGTTTTACCTAACCTGATGTCGAAGGTTGGAAATAGAAAACGAGGTTGGAAAATTATGTCCGATATGAGACGAGAAAAAACCCAGTATCCCGGCGTGTTCTATCGTATGGCAGAGCGTATCGGGGGGCCGGGGATGGAAAAAGTTTTCTATATCGTATTCAAGCGTGACGGGAAAACCGTCGAAACCAAAGCAGGTAGGCAGTATAAGGACAACATGACAGCAGCCAGTGCCGCGAGACTTCGTGCCGCCATGCTTGAAGGCAAAGAGTCTACCAGAAAAGAAAAACGACAAGCCCGCGAAGCCGCCAAAGTCGCAGAAGCAATGCGCCCGACATTATCAAGACTCCTTGAAGCGTACAAAGAAAGCAAGCCAGATCGAAACTGGGCTACGGATATCAGCCTTTTTAATAAGTACCTTGCCGTATTTTCAGAGAAAACACCATGCGAGCTGCTAACCACAGACATGGACGCTATACGTACAAGCATGTTCAAGGCCGGAAAGTCCGCTCAAACCGTCAAGCACGCCTTGGCGTTGGTTAAGCGTATCATCCGGTTTGGCGTCAAGCGCGGCATGACTCCCATGCCTGATCCCTCGCGCCTCTTTATCGAGTTGCCCAAGGTCGATAACGTGAAAACCGAAGTGCTGAGCCCCGTGCAGTTGGCGTCTTTTCTGCGTGCATTGAATGAGGAAGACGATCCCCTTCTGACCGGGCTTGTGCGGTTGGCGATGTGTACGGGGATGCGGCGCGGTTCTTTGCTTGGCCTGCAATGGAAAGACATTGATTTTGAGAGAGGCTTCATCACTCTGGAGGGGGCGCACGCCAAGAAGAAGCAGACAAGCGTCATTCCGATGAATGCGCAAGCGCGCCATATTCTGGAGAATGTGCCTCACACTTCAAGTCCTTTCGTCTTTCCGGGCAAAAACGATGATCGTCCCCGTGTAGACATCAACCGCTTTATGCGTCGTCTTAAAGTCAAGGCAGGGCTTCCGGAGGACTTCCGCCCACTGCACTCTCTGCGGCATACCTTCGCTTCCTATCTTGCCAGCTCCGGGCAGGTAAGCATGTATGAACTACAAAAACTTCTCACGCATGAATCGCCGCAAATGACGCAACGCTACGCCCATCTGCATGATGAGGCTCTTCAGCGGGCCTCTGGCGCGATAGAGGTCATGTTTGACAAGGCCAGACGAGCGGACGCTGAGACGGCGAGCCTTGACAATATAACTCAAAGGTAATATTTTATGGCATGGCAAGTTATTTTATGCGACGAATTCGAGCCGGAGTTTGATGCTCTGCCATCACCGCTTCAAGACGAACTCCTTGCTCATCTGAAGGTGCTTGAGGCAAAGGGACCGATGCTCGGCAGGCCCCTGGTGGACACGCTCAAGGGGGGCTCCCTGACCAATTTGAAAGAACTCCGTTTTTCGTGGAATAACCAGCCGTTTCGATATTTTTTTGCCTTTGATCCCAAACGCTCTGCCATTGTGCTTGTAGGTGGCAGCAAGGCGGGCGACAAGCGATTTTATGAGAAAATGATTCCCGTAGCTGAACAACGTTTTGCACGTCACCTCAAACGGGAAGGAGAAAAGCAATGAGCCGTACCCTGAATGACATTATGGCGGGCTTGCCGGAAGAGCGACGCCAACACATAGAAGCCCGTGCCGCAACGCTTTTGGAGCAGGAAATCCTGCGCCAGTTACGCAAGGCTCTGGGACTTTCTCAGAAGGATTTAGCTGGACTTATGCACATTACACAGCCCGCTGTCTCCAAGCTCGAACGTCAAACGGATATGCAACTCAGTACGCTTGCTGGCATTGTGCAAGCCATGGGTGGCACGCTGGAAATAACCGCACGGTTTCCAGATAGGGAACCCGTGCGGCTAGCGTAGTGTTATCTTAACATATTATATACAAATGTTCTCACCGCACCTTACTCTTTTTTGATTCTTTATAATCGTTCAGTATATATTCAATTACGTCCATTTTTTATACCCTAAATACCTTCATGACTTCATCACCCAAGTGGTTGATGACCTTCACGGCGATGCGTCCGCTTTCCGGTTTATCGAAAGCGCGTGAAGTATCACCGTAGAGGGTTTCCCAAGTATCCTTATCGATTTCGGCTTTAAGCGTATTTTTGAGGGCTTTGTACGGATCGTTTGCGCCGAGGAAGTAGGCTTGGCGGACAAAGAAGCTTTCCTCGTTGTAGTCGGTATCAACAAACCAGCAAGCGATACCGTCGGCGTTGTCCGAACGGATTTCACCGGTATTGGGGTAGAACACATCTACGCCATTGACCTTGACGCGGATTTTGCCGGTTTCTTTCCCCTTGGCGTCGGTTTCAGGCAGGATGGAAATATCCGGCTCGCCGAAGACAACAAACAGGTTTCCCTTGCCGGTATTTTTAAGGTCTTCGCCCATGTGCAGGTCGGCATTCATCCGGGCCTTGAGTACGGGGATACGGCCCAGCTTGTGGAATTCCGAGGCGTGAGCTTCGTAGTTGAAGGCACACGCAATGAGAATATCAAAGGCGGCGTCTCCGGCTTCACGGGCGGCTTGCACCAAGTCCTGACGGCTGACGGTGCCGAATTCCGGACCGATGAAGATCCCGGCGCGACGTTCGGTTTCGCCTTCCATGTAACGGCCTTCGGCGCAGATCATTTCTCCGGGCCACGGGTTCAGGCTGGTGAAGTCAATCTTGTCTTTCTTACTAGCCTGTTGGACTCCCGACATTTTGAGGTTATCCAGAATCATGGTCACAAAGTCGCGGCTGTCTTCACCGGCATGGGATGCTGCCGGATCAAGCAGTTCGCCGTCGGCACCGATGCCCAGCACGCGATGCGGAGAGAGGCTTTCCACGGTGAAAGGGCCTGCTACACGGACTTTTTTCTTGTCCTCATAGGGCTTATCATACAGATATTCGTAGTCCGCCTTGGCTGCGATGGAGGCATCGATTTCTTGCTGGCGGGCGATGCGCGCTCTCCACCAGTCGGCGTGCAGCTTCAGTGCCTCCTTGTTCCATGCCGCATCAGGTTCGCGGGGGATTTCCCACTCTTCCCATTTATTACCGAGTACGTCATTGAGCTTGGCACGCAATGGTTCCAGCGTCTGTTGCCACTTGTCATAAATGACATCAATTTCGGCATTGTTGGCAATAGATTTCAGTGTGATATGTGGCACACGCTCGTAGACGAACCCCAGATTGATATTATTGAAGGTGGGAGATGTTGAAGTGGGGCGGTCGTTCAGTTCCGCTTCTTTGGCCTGCCCCTCCTTGCTGTCAGCCATGAGGTAGTAGGGGTAGCGTGCGCCCATGATGCGGGCACGAGCCAACGCCAGAGCCACGCGAGATGTGTCGATGGTGATCCAGCGGCGGCCCCACTGTTCGGCAACGTAAGCTGTCGTGCCGGAACCACAGGTGGGGTCAAGCACGAGGTCGCCGGGGTCGGTAGACATTAAGATACACCGTTGGATGACATCTGGCAAAGTTTGCACAACATAAACTTTATCGGAGGAAAACCCAGAAACACCTGTATCCATCCAGATAGTGTTAAGGGGTTTTACAGAAAAATCATTAAAATATCGCTTATAGCTAAGGGTTTTTCCTCCTCCTATAACTCTATTAGATTTACATAATCTATCAATTCCTATTGGATAATTGGCTTTCCAATGAGTATTCTTTGGGGGAACATACTTTATACCCTTAAAATTAACAGGAGAATCTTCTTGAACTCCTCCTTGACCAGTGAGGTTATCAATTCTCCATAATTGTGTAATGTCTATTTTTATAGATTTATTCTGCTCATCTGGGGTCAGAGCACGCGATGAGAATAAATCAACATTAATCATTCTGTAGTTATTATCTTCTGAATAGTCTTTTTTTATAAATATATTATTATATTTTATTTGTGTGTATTTTTTTGAATACCAGACAATATAATCCCCAATTCTACTTATATTATTTGATGAAAATCCACCTGTAGTTCTATATAATATAGTTCCAATATAATTGTCTTCCCCAAACACTTCATCCATCACAGCTCGTACACGGTGTACATTCTCATCACCGATTTGCACGAAAATACTGCCAGAATCCGTCAGTAAGTCACGGGCAAGGAGGAAGCGGTCGCGCAGATAGCTCAGGTACGAATGGATACCGTCTTTCCATGTGTCACGGAATGCCTTCACCTGCTCCGGTTCACGAGTCATGTTGTCGAGCTTACCGTCCTTTACGTCTCGGCTAGTGGTCGACCACTGAAAATTACTATTGAATTTGATGCCATAGGGCGGATCAAGATAGATGCACTGCACCTTCCCGCGCAGACCTTCCCGTTCGGACAGGCTCGCCATGACCTGCAACGAATCCCCCAGAATCATGCGGTTCGTCCAGTTCTGGTCATGCTGATAAAAATCAGTCTTGTCTGCGCCTTCAGGGATGCCATTGAAATCGGAAAACAGGCTGAACTGCGTTTGAAGAGGCTGCTGTCCGGCCTTGCTCTCTTTCAGGAGGTCTTCAATGAGTGCCTTCGGATGTACCTTTTCCTGAATGTAGAGCGGCGGAGCCTGTACGGTCAGCGTATCATCGCCGTCATATTTGCCTCGCCAGATGAGCTGAGGATCGAGGTCGGGATTCCGTTTTTCATAGCTGACGCGCACAGGCGCCTGTTCTTCCTGCTTCATTACAGACTGATACTCCGCTGTCGGGATATTGGTACGCCGGGCTTCATGGGTAATGGTTTCAATCTGTTTCGGATCTGTCGCTTTCTTAGCCATTGAAGAGACTCCCGGCGGTTTGAATCTTGGAATCGAAGGATTGAGCCACTTTTTGCGCAAATTCGGATTCTATACGATACACTTCTTTCAGTTCCACAAAGGCCCAGCGGCCAAACGTCCCCAGACGATTGACGCCGGGAACCCAATAGGTTTCCATTGTGGACTTCTTTTCTTTGGCATCTTCGCCGCGATAGCCCTTTATCTCCACGACAAGGTGCAGCAAATCGTCTTCGCCATGCCCGTCATCCACCAGAACAATAAAGTCCGGAATATAGTCGTGTGACTCTCCACCAAGGGTATACGGCACGGTAAAGCCCATATTATGATTCTTGACATAGGCTTTAACCTGAGGATGCGCCTCCACGACACGGCAGAATTCTCCTTCCCAGTCGCTGTCCAGCACCACCCAATTGATATGGCACCTGCGCGGATCAGTCTTCCAACGTGATTTTTTGGATGTCGTGAAATTGACGTGTCGGGTAGAGCCTTGCGGGTTATATGGATCAAGCATGACCTTGACCGGGCGCTTGTCCGAACAGGACCGGGTGATGGCGCTGGCTATGCGCTCGCAGGCCATATCCGCCAGCGTCTTGTACAGCAGTTGAGCCGGAAAGGTTCCGCCTGCACAGGCAAAACAGGAATGGAACCATTCCCCGGCAATGCGCTTGAGCTGTCCGAACAGATGCAGCTTGGGCGCTTCCCCGGCATCACGGAATTTGTTCATCAGCAGATGCTGCGTCAGGTGCATGAGTACCGTATTTTCCCTAACCTGCTCCAGATGCTTAAGGCTCAGGTCTACCTCTTCGCCGATAATGCCCGCGTTCTGCGTAACGGAAGCTCCAACCATCTCCGGCGTCAGCGTAAAACATGACTCATCGTTGAATTTGGCGGAAAGCTGTTCTTCCGGCAACTCGATACGATACCCCGTGACACGGGGAAAGACGATTTCCAGCGCATCCCGATCCGGACGGACAGCCTTGACTTGTACGGTTTCATGGGGAGGCGCAGGTTTGCTGATAACGGGCTTTGCCGTAAAATCAAAAGGAATGCCCAATACGTCCGAATATTCGACATTGAACAGTCCTTCTTCATTCAGATCGTAGGACTGCCGGCGAAGCGCACGGCCAATGACCTGTTCGCACAGCAACTGCGTACCGAACGCGCGGACACCGAGGACATGCGTTACGGTATTGGCGTCCCAGCCTTCGGTGAGCATGGAAACAGACACGACGCAGCGGATGCCTTCACCAAGTTGTCCCTGCTTGCCGACCGTATTCATGACTTCGCGCAAGACGGTTGCTTCCGACAGCTCGCCGCCACGCAATAGTTCCGCCGCAAGCGGCCCGCCACGCTGCATGATCTCACGCTTGAAACGGGCAAGTTCGTCCTTGGCGGCTTCAGCGAATCCCGAATCAAGGGCATCTCCAGATTCCAGTTGCTGCGAATCAATCAGCAACGTATGCGGCCGCGCCAGCGGTTCGCCGTTGTCGTCAAAATTGCGGAACAACGGCAAACGTCCATTTTCCAGCATCCGCGTACCGTCCGCATTCTCTCTGTAAAAGCCGGAGATGTAGTCGTAAACAAGCTTCGATGTGGACGTGTTGTTGCAGACGATGATGAAACAGGGCGGTACGGAAATATCCTCTTTTTTCCACAGGTCAAAGACCGTTTCATAATGCCCGTAAAGGGCATCAAGTGCCGTGAGCAGTCGCGTGGGAAGCGAAAGCGGATCAAGCGAACTGTTTTTGCCTTTTTTGGGCATGTCCTTTCGGATATGTTCCCAAAGGTTGCGGAACATGGGTAGATCGTTGCCGGGAATGTTGTCCGCCACAGGCACACGCGGCAGCTTTACAATGCCGCATTCAATCGCATCCATCAGTGAGAAGTCGCTCATTGTCCACGGAAACAGCGTACCTTCAACATAACCGGAACCGCTCAAAAAGAACGGTGTCGCCGATAAATCGAAGATGCGCAGGATATTCAGCTTACGCTGGAGAATTTCTAGACCCGAAATCCACAGCCGGGCGGCTTCGCGGTTTTCCTTGGCCGCATTCCTGGCTTCGGTCTTCTCCGTTCCAGTCAAAGTTCCGAGTTCTGTTTCCAGCACTTCATCCGCATTGGGCTTTTCCCTATAGCAATGGTGAGCCTCATCATTGATGACCATCACGCGCTTCAGATTCATCAGCTCCGGCATGACCCGCTGGAGCATTTCTCCTTCCGTTTCCAGCGTGGAGAGAGCCTCTCCGCGCCAACCTTCGAGAGCGGAACGTGTCCCTTTGGATAAATCCAGCTTTTCTCGTAGCTTAAACGCGTGGTAGTTTGTAATGACAATGCGCGCCTGTTGGAGGTCTTGCAGCATGTCCGGGGGAACGAGTTCCCGGCTGGCATAGTAGGCATCGGGATCATTGGGTTTCAGAACCCGCAGCCGATCTTTGATGGTGATGCCCGGAGCGACGACCAGAAAGCCCTTGGTAAAACTTTGCTTGAGCGGGCTGCGGACAGCGTTTAATGTCTGCCAAGCAATGAGCATCGCCATGACCGTTGTCTTGCCCGCACCAGTGGCCAGCTTCAGCGCCAGCCGTGAGAGTCCGGGATTGGCATCCTCACTGGCATCTTCGAGGTGTTCGAGATACTTTTTATACTTGGGCTGACTCGGTGCCACCTCCGTCAGCCAGATAGCCGTTTCAACGGCTTCGACCTGACAGAAAAATGGACGGATACCGCTAAATTTGTGATTACGCCAATGGTTCAGCAACCGAGCGGTTTCAGGAGTGACCTTCCACTGTGATTGAGGCAAGGCACGCCAATCCGCGACGTGATGACGGATTTCGTTGATCAATGCCTTATGGTACTCCTGCTTCTCCGTGGTAATGGACTGTGCCGTTACGTCAGCAAGCAGATTCCCTTGTTTGGCTTTATTTTTTTGCTTCTTGGGTGTGGGAATAGGCGTAATGAAATCCGCTATTCTCCGGGAATGTATTATTTTTTGTGTCGGCTGCCCGTCGGCGGCAAGCTCCCAGTGCCGAGATGGACATTCGTAGGGCGAATTGAGTATCGGATGCTCAAAAAAGGCGTTCACGGCTGAAGTCGGCATACTGTGTCCTTCTCTGGGAATGGATTTCTGCTTTACTGTATAACCTTCTTTTTAACGAAAATAAAGAGAGTAAAAAAGATTAAACCTCTTTGAATCATTAATTTTTTCTTGTAATCAGAAAGCCCCCTTGCACAACAGGATACCTCTCCTACCACACAAGGGGGCTTTATTGGGGCAGGAGGAAGTTCCGTATATTACCTCCCCCATCCTTGGTTTGATTCGCGCGTCAGCCTTTCAAGCGTGCGTTCAGATGCTGCAACAGCCGCTCCAGCTTCTCGCAAACGCTGCTCAAGTGCGTGACTTGCCTGTTCAAGTCTTCTTGTTGCGTTTGTACGGTCTGGAGCGTTGTCTCTTGTGCGCACGATCTCGCGTCCAGCTTTATAATGGCACCCGCTTGCGCCTCCTGCTCCCAGCGTATTCCGTTCTCCATCCGCTCCAAACATTCCTGCAACAGTTTCACAACTTCGTTCATGGTTTACTCCAGTTTGAGGGCCGGGGAATCTCCCCAAGCCCAGTTGTTCTTGATTGTGCTGCCCTTCGGCAGAACGATGAACCGTCCGCTCTTGTCTTCCAGCAGACGGATTCCCCACGTTTTGACCTGTAGTTTGTTGATAGTGTTCGTTAATTCTGTTCGTTGTTCCTTCAGTTCGTCGATTTCGTTCCAGAGGCTCTCCAGACGATGATTGATGAAGAACATTAGTCCCCACGATGCCGCAATCATCCCCACGAACAGACACATTCCCAGCAGGCTGTGCCCCAAGAGCGTTCGGGAGAAGACCTTTGTCCATTGTCTGTGCCGCTTGTCCAAGCAAGCGATCTCCGCATTCAGCGACTCTGCAAAGGTCGCGCTTTGGCTGCGGATAGCGTCTTCCGTTGTACACAGCACGTCGTTCACGCACGCGCTTAAGTTCTGCTGCAAGAGCTGCAATTCGAGCTTCGCGGCTTCCTCCCACTGCTTCCTATCCTGCTCCAGTCTGGAACTGATTTTGCTGTCCAGCTCGCCAAGCTTCACAGTAAATACCTCCTTTAAGCCGGACACGTTGGTCGTCTTCATCTTCAATAGTCAGGTACTGTTTTCCCTGTCGCGGGACTTTGAGGCCCAATCTTTTGATTTCTTCTATGATATCGCAGCGATTGGTTACGGTTCCTTCTTCAATACGTTGCAGGAGGAAAGCTGTAAGCTGTTCGCGGGCATGGGTACATTCATCCGGCGTGACAATCTGTCCACAACGCTTGAGGCGTGCCGCATGAATATCCGCATGTTCTGGAGTACGAACCCGGAAACGCTCTGGATCATCCGGTTGTGTCCAGCCTTCCCGCCAGTTGTACACATCACGCAGCGGGTCAAAGTCTTTTTGCCACCCGGGAGGGAATGGGTTGAGGGCCTTACCCGTGGAAAGTTCCATCCGGGGAATGACAAAGTGCAGTTCGTGGTGTCCTGCGTGACTGTGACGCACCCAAAGAACGGCGTACTGGTCTGGGGCAAGGCCCGCGAAGGCGGTTTGCTCAAAGTCGTTCATGAGCCGCTGTTCCTGTTCTGGCGTCACATGGTCTTCTGGCCCCCACGACAACACCCCCGCACTGAATTTCCACTGGCGGTCTTGTGAGGCAATGAGGGCCTGTGTCAGCTCCGGCTCACCCCGCAGGACGACGGGAGGATTTTCAGTCCGACCGGGGTAATCCCTGCGCGTGAGGTAGTTGACGGCGGCTTGCCCGCTTCCTTTGCCGTGCGGAAAGACTTTTATGTACATTGACCGTCCTCCTCCCCTGCCATCACGGCACTGCGGAGGCTCTCTAGAGCCACAAGGATGCGTACGCCCTCCATATCGGTTTTGTAGGTGTTGGCCCAGCGGGCAAGCTGATTGAGGTTGTTCCCGACTCGTGCGAGCAGACGGAGACGCTCCCGCTCCGCTTGTGTTTGTCGGGTACGACTCCCCGCAACGGCCTTCCGGATGAAATCGGAGAGCGTCAACCCGGCAAGTTGGGCCTTGTGTTCAATTTCGCTTTTTTCCGATGCCGAGACGCGCACCTTGATCATGGCGGTTCGCTTCATGTCTTTGCCTTCTGTCTTTCAGGGTTCGAAGGGGTTTCCCCTCGCCAGCCCCGGCAGAGGACACGCGGCAGTGTGGCCACAACGGGTAGGCTGGCTTTCAGAAAAGACAGAAAGCCTATTGAACGCCAGCGAGAGAACAGTTCTTTGGCGTTATCCTGTTTTGTTACCATAGGAACACTATTCGCAAAAAGCTCAAAAATCGTTTTTGTGAAGGGCTTCCCGAAGTGTTTTTGTGGATATTGCGAATAGTGCGCTATGGAGTACATTTGAATCCTCTCCATTGTGGATTGACCATATATACGCGTGTTGGTCGTCCCCTCTTGCCTGTTTCCGGCTCTAGCGGGGCGATGTAGGCCCAATCCACCAGCACATGAAGCCCGGCATTGACTTTATCCATTCGAGGCCAGCGACCTTTAACTTTTTCCAATGCGGAACGAGCCGTGAAAGAGGTAAGCTCTTCATGCTCTATCCAACGTAGAATGGCTTTGGCACACTCCATCCCTTCATCCGCACCCATCAGGCTATACGCGGCTCGTGCGTGTTCCATAAGTCCATCCGCCAGCTGCAATACGGCGGACATGGTAAGAGTATTTATAGGGCATGTTTCTGGGGATGCGTGCTGTGTCACATGGCATAATCCCGCCAAACGCAATACTTGCCCCGGTAATTTACCGCCCCAATCGCGCATGGCCGAAAGCCGTCCTCCTTCTGCAAGATTCCGTTCCACATGGGCAGCGAAATCCAGCCATAGGGATTTGCTTTCGTGTTCCAAATGTAAGGATTGACCGGAGCCGAGGGGATCCCACGGCAGAGCCAGCAGGTGGCGCAAGGTTTGCCTCCAGCGCAAGCGCAGAGATTCCGGGACAGGAAAGGTCTCGACATGGCGCAAACCCACACGACTTTGCGGGATGAAGAACAACAGACGACCCATAAGCCCCCGCCCCCGAAAAGACGGTGTCTGAGCCATACCGGACAAGACATCCGGCTGTGCGGTGAGAATAAGGGTGAGGGTTGGGTTATCGAGCATGATAGGATCGGCATGTCTGCGATCTATGCGGATCGCTTCCCCGTTCCATGCTTTGAGAACCACATCAAGATTGGGGACTCCGCTGCTATACCGCCCAGAGAGAATGTCAAAAAAACCGCCTTCGGCTTCGAGCAAGGCAATCCGTTGCTGTTGGGCAGCCATGACCATGGGCAACGCTTCCGGGGTGGCATCATCCACCAGCAATCTAGGGGCAACGGGTGTTTTGGCCTCTTCCTCACTCAAGGCGACAAGCTGCGCCACCAACTCGTGGCGATCTTCCAGCGTTTTACAGCGTCGGGCAGATGAAAGCAGAGCGCGGTGCAGTTCTTCACGTACCTGTCGTTCGGCAATGGCTACCCGATGAGCGGAGAGCAACGCTGTCTGTTGTTCCAGTTCCCATTCTACCAATGGAAAGCGACAGGCGTCCTTGACCGCACTCTTACGCTCTCCGGGGGGCAGGACAGCAAGAGCATACAGGTTCAGCGGTTCGGAATAGCCGTCATGGGCGACTACTCGGAATTTTCGCTGTACGCTTGCGGCCACCGCACCAAAGGCGTTGATCAGTGGAAGTTCGAAGGGGACCTGCACGGATTCGGTCACGGCAGCGGCATATTCGCCGATGATCCCCGGCAAAACGTTCGGGTGGATAGCCGGAGGCAGGTGTGATTCAAAAGGTACGGGCGGGCCGGGGAATACGGGGATGTCAGACATGACGACCTCGCATCTCGGCACTCTCGCTGGTTTCTACTGCATGCGCCTTCGCATACGCGTCAATATCTGCCAGCTCATAGACCACCCGCCGCCCGATTTTCAGGTAGCGGGGGCCTTTGCCCAGCGAACGCCATATTTCCAGAGTTCCGGGCCGTAAACCAAGGTAGCTGGCCGCCTCCGGAGTATTGAGCCTTGGGGATGCGTGATTGTGTGCCATTGTGTTCTCCTTTGCTTGGTGGAAGTAGGCAAAGGAGAACACAAACAAGCTCAATGAGCACTATATCCTGCGCAAGAGTAGTTGTTCTATGGCAGTCAGTACGGGAAGAGCTTCATGGGATTCTAAAAGAGGCTTAGAGGATCTTGGAGGAATAAAATCTGTAGCGAGTTGAATATATGCATCAGTTAACTTGCAGAAGCCTTCAAAACCAGTAGCTTTAATTTTAGGATTATCAGACTCGAATTTTGTAAAGTCAATAAAGCTTTTTGAATGGATATTTTGCGGAACTTTGCTTTGTATTAGGGTGCACCAATATACTGCAACTTTTTTATATATGGGCCAAATATTATTAATGATATTTGTTTTTGTATGTTTTACCATAATTCCACGATATGGATATAAGATATTGTGTTCATTCATATCAATGTCATTTAAGTATTCGTCTATGGAAGATGATATACTTTTTTTCTTGCTAATGCATGTGAGAACGATATGTCCATATATTATGCCGCGTGCGAATCTATCATAATATATTTGTTCATAAAAATCTTTGTTTGGTTTTAATACACTTTGTACAAAATCATTAAAAATTCCTAATGAACTAATAAAGTTAAATGAATGCTTTGCTGGATCATAATTATATCGTTTTTATGCTTCTGCATAGTGTATACTATGATATTTTTAGATAAAAATGAATTTCTTTCAATAGAAGTCGTGGGCATAAACATATGTGCAGAAAGAAGCATAGAACCAAGTTGATAGATATTCATATTTTTCTTTTTTGTGGTTTTTGAATTTTTGCTTAATAATTTTTATTTCAATAAGTATTGGGCTCCTCCTAACTCTTTAGAACTTTCATACAGCTCAGAATCTTTTTTTGCAAGACTGGTTGGAAATAGGGTTGGAAAAATATTACCTACGAAAAAAGCCCTCACAGTTTTACCTGTAAGGGCTTAGAAAAATTGGTGGGACGTGCGGGGGTCGAACCTGCGACTCTCTGCTTAAAAGGCAGATACTCTACCTACTGAGTTAACGTCCCGTTCCGAATTTGAGTTGATACGCTTTAGAGTGTTCTCTGTCAAGGTTTAATCCGCTTTTTGCAGAAAAAAACAGCTTCTTTTACACGGGAGATACATTTCACTGGCGATTGTTATTGAAGCATCCCCTTTGCATGAGATAGCCCATCTACCGATGCGCAGGATAGATCAGCCACCGAGATAGGCTTCCTTGACCTTGGGATCTTTGAGGAGTTCCTGCCCCGGGGCTTCGGCGACGACGCGGCCGACTTCGAGCACGTAGGCGTAGTGCGCGATGGACAGGGCCGCGAGGGCGTTCTGTTCCACGAGCAGCACGGTTTTGCCTTCGGCGTTGATCT
>PPYE01233023.1_pt1 | contig 37367 bp, 59 predicted proteins | sample 1559881 | NCBI WGS metagenome assembly PPYE01 (sample SAMN08240022, study PRJNA423297) | Human gut metagenome, whole genome shotgun sequencing project. | reverse complement strand
GTGGTTGAATGAGTAGGATAGTTCTAACATTTAAAAACAATGATAAAGAAAAAGCAATTGAAAAGTTTTTAGATGAGAAATTATCAGCTACAGCTTATTTAAAAGAACTCGTTTGGGAAAAAATGAATGAAAAAAAGGATAATGCTGTAGTTGAACAGAAAAAAGAAATAGAAGATCCAGCTAACAATTTTGATTTTGGAAGTTTAGAATAAAAGGAGGAAATAACATAAATGAGTAAATTAGGTATAGATATTGGAAATTATGCAGTTAAAACAAGTACAGATGATATTTTTGAAAGTAAAGTTACAGAGGTAAAAAACTTTGGTTCAGATTCAGATAGCATTAAAATAGGTAATAAAACATATTATTTAGGCGAAGGTGACGAGGAAATAAATATAGTTAAATATGAGAAAGAAAACTTCTTACCACTTTTACTTGGGGCTATATGCAGAAATACAGATGATGAAGTTATTGATCTAGCATTAGGTCTACCAGTGAAGCAATTTGGAGGATTAAGAAAAGATTTGATTGAAAAATTACAAGGAAAAGAATATCATGTTGAATTTGCAAAAGGAAATGAAACTACTAAAAGAGATATAACAATAAGATCTGTTCAAGTGTTTCCAGAGGGAGTTACAGGATACTTATATTATGCAAAAGACATAGTTGACCAAATTGCAGGAAGAGATGTTGTTTTAGTTGATATTGGTGGAAAGACAACAGATATTGCGCTTGTACAAGGGAATAAAGCGACTGATCCATATTCTGTAAATGTTGGAACGATAAATATATATGATGCAATAAAAAAATCTCTTGAAATGGATGAAAGATTTCTGGGTAAAGTTGAGATAAAAAGAGAAAAAATACAAGACTACATAGACAAAGGGTTTTACCTAAATGGTGAAAAACAAGATATAAAGAAAAATATAGATGCGTCTGTTGGATTATTTAAACAAATATATAATGAATTGAAATTAAATTACCCAATATCAACTTCTGCTGTTGTCGTTATGGGTGGAGGTGCTAAATTGTTAGGTGAAGCATTTAAAAAGAATATACCTGGCATAATAGTCATGAGTGATGTAGATAAACATGTTTTTGCAAATGCAAAAGGATACAAAAAAATGATGAAATAAAAAAGGATTTAGTTTATAGTATGTATAATAGATTACAAATATATGATATTTGTAATCTATTATTTTTTTGAGGAGGTTTTATATGACTTGGAGTGATTTGAAAGAAAAAAATATTAATGAAGTTGTTGATTGTATTAATAATAAATTAAGTGAATTTGAAAGTCTTAAAAAAGTTGGAGATGAATTAGGGGCAAATGAAAGTACTATAAGGAAGTGGCTTAATAAGAAAGGATATAAAAGAGTTGGAAACAGGTTTTTAGAAGATAATAAAAGTTATGATGATAAATATCATATAGATAGCATTAACAGTAAGATTGATGATGATATCAAATATTTATCTAATGAAATTGATAATATAAAAAGTGTGATAGAATGGTTTAAAACTAAAGATGATAAATGTCATATAGATAGCATTAAAGAAAATGATATATCTATAGATCTTCCAGATCAGTCTATAAAAAGAACTACAATTAGGGTAAATAATACAGTGTGGGAAATGTTTAATAAATTTGCAGATGAGAATAAACATTATGATAAACATGATTTGCTAAGTCAATTATTGCTTGAAAGTCTATTAAAATATGTGAAGAGCAGATGAAGGGAGATATTTAATCTTCTTCATCTAGATTTTTAAATTTATGCACAGTGGACATTAATCGTATAAAATATCTATCTAAATAATCTGGCTCTAAATCATTTATTTTATATTTGGTTTATAATATAGTAGCATTTTTTTATTTAAGATAGTACAGGTAAGTTATTCCAGAAAAAAAGCAACGCTAGAATGTTTCAAAACTAAATATGATAAATATCATATAAATGTCATTAAAAAATGATTTATTTTTATTGTGATAAGTTAAATAAAAAGAATTAGAAGATAATAAAATTTTCTAGTCTTTTTATTTATTTAATCTTAGATTTAACAGATGCGTAATTGCAACGTATAAGATTATTAAAAGAAATAGAAAAATAAAGAAAGCAAAGGAGGATAGTTTTTTTATCTATTATCCTTTGCTTTCTCTAATATTAGGATTTTACTATGTTTTTGTCAATTGCATTGTTTCTGTATGCTCTTTCAATTCTATTTTTACCTTGAAGAAAATAATCGCTATCTAATTCTATTCCAACAAACTTTCTATTTATATTTGCACAAGCTATTCCTACACTGCCAGAACCAAAACAATTATCCAAAACAAGTTCATTTTCGTTTGTATAAGTTTTTATAAGATATTCTAAAAGATCTACTGGCTTTTGAGCTGGATGGATGCAATTTGTTTCTTTATTAAAATACAATGTATTATTAGGATAATTTGTATATTCTTGAACATATTCTTTTGATAAAGTATGATGTCTATATATTCCATCTTTATTTTTATTTTTCTTTTTACATGTAATAGGTTTATCTAATTTTTCTAAGTTTTGAGGATTGTATAAAGGAGCTTTTTATAGAATACATTAATATCTTCTACTTTTCGAAGTGGCTGGTATTTAGAAAATGCGAATCCTGTAGATTTATTTTTAATCCAGTACCAACTATATTTATAGTTTTTAATATTTGAATTTATCAAACTAGTAGTAAATGGTTGTGCTGAAAATAGTACTATAGCTCCATTATCTTTTATAATTCTATTATATTGATTCCAGATTGATTTGAAAGGTATTATTGTGTCCCATTTACAATTAGTTGTGCCATAAGGAAGATCACATAGAATTAAATCTATTGATTTATCTTCTATTAGATCCATTATTTCTAAACAGTTTCCATTGTATAGTTTATATTTTTCTATGTTAAGCATGTTGCAAGTCCTCCTAAGTTGAATAAATTTTATATTGATTGGATATTACAACAAGTTATTATTTGATAAAATCTAATGCTTTGTAAAGTGTATCAAATCTATCATTACCCTTTATCATAGTAAATTTTTCTTTAGTCATAGAACCAATCTTCTCACATGCTGCACCACCAATGACATAAAGATTTTGCGTCTGACCTGGTACATAATCTTTTATATCACATATCAGTATTTTCCCATCATTATAGCCCCAGCCAACTACAGTTGCAGGTATTTTGTCAACTTCTCCATCATAAACGATTGTATGTTTGTACATGATTTTTCCCTCACCATTCTCTTTGTTATTTATATTTTTATTTAATATACCCTCTGCTATTAACTTAGCAACTATGTCTTTATGTCTGATATAATAGTCTGTATCTGCTTTACTATCTACGAAGCACACCTCAATCAATATCGCTGGAGCTTTTGTATGCTTAAGCCAGTAAAGACCTCTTGCATCCGATTTTGCACCCCTATTTTTAAATATTGTTGATAGTTTTTTGTTAACTCTTTCAGCATATACCTTACCATTGTTAGTTTTGTATATTGTCTCTGTACCCATTGCGTTTAGTGTTGTTTTATTTGCGTTGAAATGGATTTGTACTGCTAAGTCTATATCTTGTTTATTGGCTATTTGACATTGCTCTGCTAAATAGTTATTAGATTTATCTACTTTTCCAGTATACACAGTAGTTCCACCTTGTTTCAACCATTTTACTATTAAATCAGTTAGTATTCTGTTTTCTTTTCCTTCATCTATATACCCGGTTGTTCCTGTTCCTTTTCCACTTAATGTATGCCCTGGTACTATTGCTATTTTCATTATTTATTTTCCTCCTTTAGTTGTTTGTAAGTTTGATTTATACCTATTGATATACCCCAACAAATCACGCCTTGTAAGACTGCAACAGGATTTAATCCTAACATCCATATTGAGAAACCTATTCCAAGTGCTAGTAATACTACTGGAATATACTTATTATCTAGTTGTTTATACTTCTTGCAACCTGCTCCTATAACATAAAGAGCAGCTACTAAAATTAGCAACTGCTCTGGTATAAAACTTATTAAATTATCCATCTTTTATCCTCCTAATTAAAATATTCCTCTTTGAACTGCAAATATAAAGAATCCTACTAATGTTGTAATCATTGTACCAATTAGCCATTTGAGCATACTTGTAAGTGAGTTTAGATTCTCACACAATGCTTTCAACTCTGCTTTAGACTCTATATTTGCTATTTTTAATTCGTCTATTTCTTCTCCATGCTTATTTATTCTTGTTTCATGTCTTTTTAAATCTGCTTCGAAAAGTTCTTCATTCATGTAAGCCTCCTAATTAATTGAAATAAAAAAGGAACATTCCTATACTGTTAGTTCTGTTCCTTCTATTACTCCACTTTCTCTAATTATATAATCCTCTACTGCTTTTCTGTACTCTGCATTAGTTACATCATCCAGTTCAAATTCTCGATTTTTTAGAGGGTTTAAACCTCCACTTAAAATTCTCTCTGCCAATATTCTTACGACAACATTATTTATATTCATTATAAAATTCCTCCTACTTTTTCGTTTTCTGCAATCAATATTTGATTTTCTAATTCTTGTATTCTCTTTTCTTCTTCTGTTAATTCTACTTTTATTTCTTCTAAAACAGGTTCTTTTGTTTCTACATTTATTCCAATAATCCTGTATTTAGAATAATCTATAGAATTGTATTTTATCTCTACCCAATCAACTTTCATGTCTTTGTCATATGGAATTAAATCTCCTTTTCCTTCTCCACCTTGAAATAAAATTTTCCCTTTATTATCATAAATTATTAATTTTCCTACTTCCATATTTAAGCCTCCTGACCTATTGCTAACCATTGTACTTCATAAGTGTCTCCTGAAGCCCCATAGAGATGTATAACTGTCTCTGTAGAAATTCCATCGTCTAACTCTTTTATATAAAAATCTTTTAACTCTGTTTTTACATTATCTTTTTTACCATAAAAAATATATTTAGAAAAAGGACTTTTAACCCAAATCGAAAGCCGTCTATAGTCAGCATAGACAAAAACAACAAGTGGCACAAAATTTAATTGTGGTAAATTTACACTCCATAGGTAGTAATAATCATCATAAAATCTGCCTTTAAATGCACTAGCTGTACCACTTGCTTGTCTTAAATCTTTTATACTGCTAACTTTACTTATCATATCTTGCAAACTTTCTGTACTGTTTGTTACAATACCTTTATTAGTTATATTACTTGCAAGTGTATTTTTTAATGTTTGTGTTTTTGTTTTAGTTGTATCTAATTTATCTGTTCCTAAAAATGGACTTCCCAATGTACTGGCTATATTATTTTTATCTATCTGCAAATCATTTTTTGCACTTTCAAATGCTATCATAAGTTCTCTTAAACTAGCATTATCAGTCAACTTTTCTGTCATATTCTCACCTCTCTTATATCATGTCTATCAAACTATTTGCTATTGAAATTCCTTTTATTCTCTGTCCATTCACTTCTGTTTCTAAATTATCCTGTTTTTCCAATAATATATTATAATTTATTGCTAATTGATTTAATGCTCCCTCTACATTGTCGCTTTCAAATAAGTTATCTATATCTTTTATACTTGTTTTCTCTGCTGTTGTTTCTATGCTATCTACACTAGTTTTTACCTCATTTAATGCATTAACTATATTTGTTTTATCTGTTGTAGTAAGTTGTGTTGTATCTCCTATTTTTGTATTCAACTCTGTTTTAGCAGTTTCTATGTTGCTTGTTAATTCTGTTTTAGTTGTATCAATTTTAGAGTCTAAATCTTGTATGTCTTTAAGTGTTGCTAAAATAACAGTTGGGTCTACTTTCAAATTTACACTTGAAGTATTAGAGACTACTAAAATAATTTTTATAACTAAGTCTTTTACACTTCCGCTGTCAGCTGTTGGTTTGTACGTTTCTGGATATTTAGATACTGCAATTAGTTGTTCTTTTGAATCAAATATCCCTACTTCTCTTATCATAAAGCCACCCACACTACCCGGGATTACAGTTTCTATTACTATCCAGTTTGGATTTTCTTCGTCTATCTTTACATTATTTATAGAACCTTCCCAAACTACGTTTTTTAGAGAAGTTTGTTCTTCTGTTGGATTATATTCTGCCCCTGCTCCGTCGCCAAGCTGTAATTTAACTAAATCTACTTTATTGCCTAAAGCTGTTGCATTTGCAATAGATGCTTTTCCTATCGTTGTCAAAAGTGTATAATATTTTTGTTCTGCCAACCTATACCACCTCCTGTCTAGGATATAATGTTACTTTTTCCATACTTCTGTCATTACCTGTAGTTATAGTCAATTCTCCAAAAGAAGTTATATCAGTTGTACTGTAAGGATATATAGTAACTGTTTCACCTGTATTCATTGTAGAACCTGTAAACATGTTATTTTTATTGAATAAAATCATTTCAAATTTATGCTCTAAATGACAAGGTTTTATTTCCTCTATTTTCTTATCTAACTCTAAAATAGTGTTATAACTACAATCATTTGTTAAAAAACTAAGTGTAAAACTAAATAGATTACTGAACACTTTTACATCAACATTAGTCTTTGTATAAGCTTCTGATATAGCTTTTATAACTTCTATTGTAGTTGTGCCCTTGCCTCTTAATTTAGCTTTTATATTACTTCTTCTAGTATCAAAATCCAACTTATAATTTATTTTTATATCTAAGAGACTTTCCCAATCATCAAGCCCCCAAGTTGCTGTATCTATAAAAAACTGATCTAATAAATCATCTTTTTCGTCAATTAATGTTAGAAGTTCATTTTCAAGTGCTTCCTGGATTTGTATGTCAATTTCATTATTTGCAAAACTTGGCAGGTAATCAATTAACTTCAATTTAACTCACCTCGATATCAAATATAGCACTTGAAACAGCAGGAACTTTTTCTTCATCAACTATTATGTTTTTAACATCATCATTTACAAGGAGATTTTTTATATCGTGAACACCTTCTATGCTTGCTAACAAACTCATTATTTTTATATAAATAATCTCTTTTGAATTTTCTATTAAATAAGAATTTATAATATCCAAAAACATAACCTTTATAGATTCAATATCATATCCATTTTCAAGTGTTAAAGTTGCACTAATGGTAATATCAAAAGTACTTGGTGTAACAATTGTAATAGTAGGACCAATAGGTTTTTCCTCTTCTATATGTTCAGTGCATCTTTGTAATACTTCATTGTCAACTGATTGATTGTTTTGACCATAAATTAGGATTTTAATTGTACCTGGTCCATCCCAGCGAGGAATTACTTTTGCATTATAAACACCTTCAACCTCTAAGGCCCAAGACTGATAATGTGCTTTATTCCCGCTTGTTGCTTGATTTTTTTGTATTTTATAGAACCTCTCTTTTAATTCTTCATCAGTTTCTATTTCTGTTCCACCCTTTATGTCTAGTTCATTATAAATTTTAGTTACTCCATTTATTTCTTCTATAAGTTTAAATTCTGTCTTAGCTGATAAATTATACTTAATACCAACCTCTAAAGCCTGTATAGGACTTACATTTAACTTACTATCTTCATCTATCGTAATATCTTTAATAACTACAAATAATAAATCACTATAAGATATTATTGTTCCATTTGGTATTTTAGTTCCTATTTTTCCCTCAAATATTACCTCACCTATTGCCTCTGTGCCTAACTTTCTGTATACTCCAAATTCATTAACTCTTCTATCAAGAAAATCATCAAAATTATCTTGAATAAAAACTCTCTTATGTATATAAGAAAGTTCTATATATAACTGTGCAAGTTCTGAATTTATTGGAGAGACTATATTATAAAGAGAAGATCCTTGACCTTTATAAAGAGGTAGATTTATGTTATTTAAAGTTCTATTATTTAAGACACTAAATGATTGACCATTATGCAAAAGTAATCTCCTCCTCTCCATAAATTGTTTTTACATTTAAACTTATAGATAAATTATCATCTTTAAATTTTGTATTTGTTACATTGACTTCTAATATATATGGATTAGTTAATAGGGTTTCTTGTATATACCTTTTTGCCTCACTTTCAGTAAGACCTTTAGTATACTTTTGCCCTATTAGATTTTTTATATCTGTTCCATAATCCCAATCATATATTAAATGAACATACTTATCTGTTTTTATTGTTTTGTAAATCCATACTTTAATTGCTTCATTTCTTTCAACTATTTTAAAGTCTCCATTTTCAATTATCTTTTCATCTTTATTAAAATCCCAAGCAAATTCTTTAAAAATAGGTAATTCTTCATTGGTTGGAGAAATATAATCTTCTGGAACACCCATGAAAGGGAATATAGTATTATTCATCTAGACTCACCAATTTACTTACAACAGCAAATTTTTCACCTATTTTAAACATTATTACTGTGTCTCCAGATTCAAAAGTATCTATAAAGGGATTTTTTATTTCATGTTTATGTTCTTGACTTGTTTCTGTATCAAATAACTCTATCTGTCTATCAAGCATCCAACTGTCTATCAAGATATCTTCTTTTTCTAATATGATGTTATTTATCTCTATTTTTAAATCTGGTAATTTACTTTTAATTTTTCCAATAAAAAAAGAAGGTTCATTATGAAATTTACCTTCTTGTCTCATTATTCCTATAAATTCATTGATTGGATCTGCCACGATATCACCTCTTTTACAAAACTCTTCTAGCTGTATTAAAATCTTTTCTATTACTTAATTTACTTATTTTGACTACATCTCCTGTTTGTGGCGCATGTAAAAATTCTCCATTACCTACATATAGTCCAACATGGCTGACTGGATTATGGAAAAATACCAAATCTCCTGCCTGTAAATTATTTTTCTCTACTTTCTTACCTACCTTAGATTGCTGACTTGAGGTTCTTGGTAAATTAACATTAACCTTCTTAAAGCAATATACCATTAGTCCAGAACAATCAAAGCTACTTGGTCCATTCCCACCCCATTTGTATGGCTTTCCAAGATGTTTTCTTGCTTCTGAAATTACTGTTTTTGCTTTTTCTGTCACGTTTCCAGAATAACCACCAATTATAATCTTCCCTTTTCTTCTTCCAAAGTTATTGGCTTCTTCAACATTTCCAAATAAAATATCTATATGATATGTTCCATCCTTTTCTATAATTATTGCAGGCCCATTATCATTTACCTTATACGTTCCATCTCGACTTGAAACACCTGTAACCAATTGTATTTCATCTCCATATCTCATAAGAGGATGTTTGTTTAAGAAATCTTTTGTATAGTAAGATTTTTCATATGTTCCAACCATAGGAGCAGCACATGTTTTTTTAGAAGGATCTAGTTTTTTACCTCTACAATCTTTATCTCCACCCTCAGATTTTCTAGGACAATAAGCAGTAAATTCAGCAGAGTATTCTGTTCCTCCAGTATACTCTGAACCATCTTCTTTTTGTTCATCTTGACCAGCAGATTTTTCATCCATTATATTCTCAAAATTAAGCTCTAGTTCAATTTGATAATCTCCATTTTGCCATGTATGCTTATCTGTATCTATATAAAAAAGACCTATTAATTTTGTATATGAGTCTTTTACTTTTACACCTCTACCAGTTACACAAGTTATATCACCATATCCTTTTAAAGAGCAAGTTTTTTCGATTCCTTTAAACTCTCCATCTATGTCTATAGTACTGTTTTCTTGTTGTTGTATTACCTTTTGCATAATTACCCCAACGTCTTTAAATATAGAGTCATTTATTTTCTCACTAATTTTATTACCATACTGATCAACAACTAGTACTTTATTTTTTACATTCTCCATGCTTTCAGAAAAATTTGTATTGATAAGATTAAAGCCTTCTTCAAATGTTATATTTAAAGTAACTACACCCTTCTCAATAACATTAAATTTATCAAGATTAGACTCTATCATATACTTTTTTTTAGTTGTCTTGCTTGCTTCTGTATAAACGCTCATTATAGTATCATAGCCAGTTACACCAATAAACATTTTTGTATATTTAACGTTAGTTTTAGGTAAATTACCTAGTGGGAATTTATTATCTACAAAAACCTGCTTTGCAATATCTTCAACTAATTTATCTTTAAAATTGTATGACACTTCGCTTTGTAAAAGTAAAAAGCCCATATCTTTAGCTGTAAAATCTATATTATTATTGCTAGAGTCTTTAGATCTATCTATTATCATTCCTCTAAAAAGTTCTTTATCATCAACATAGAAACAAACTGTACTTGCTACTGGAATATCTATCTGCCTAAAATTAATATCACTTGCAGATTGAATTATAGAAAATTCTAAAGTTCTTGATGGTGATCTATAATCACCAGACCAAGTACACTTATCCACTAAATCAGTTACATTATATATATTTCCGTTTTTTATATGAACTTGTATTTTGATTTTATTAATTATAAATCACCACCATTTTAAGGAATTATTAATATCCAACCATTTTTTATTACAGATGGATCTTTAATCTTATCTTCATTTGCTTTATAAATCTTCTCCCACAAATCTCCATTGCCATAATATTTTTTTGCTATCTTAAAAAGGGTATCTCCTTCAACAACCTTATGTGTTTTTTGCTTAGTATCAAATCCTTTTGTTAGTGGAACATCCTTTTCAGAAGATAATTTTTCATCATTATTAATGTTTACTTTGGATATTTGTATCCTCCTATATTCTTTTAGACTTAAGGTAAAATAAACATCTCTTGAATAATCTTGTTCTCTATAATTAAAATCTGCAATTATACATTCAAAGTTTATATTAGTTTCTGTAATGATAAATCTTAATATATATCCTTCTTTCATCCAACTTTCTATTAAATTTACACAATCATATGGTTTTGGAAATCCATTATAATTACAGAAACTATATTCTTGATTAGGGAAAAAAGAGGATAGTTCTATAGTTTTAAGCCCTAACCCTCCAAATACTGCAATATCTCCAACACTTAAAATATTAGATGTATTTATTGTTGCACTTCCATTTATCTCAAAAGAGGGTGGAATAACAGGAAACCTAAATGTATTATTTGCTTGTCTTAACCATATTTCCATTAAACTCCTCCTAAAATAAAAGACACTTATTTCAATAAGTGTCTTTTAAGATAATTATTATAAATCAAATACTGTATATTTTCCTACATTTTCATAAGCAATTTCAATTGTTTTTGGCTTTGTATCTTTTGTAAGTTCAAATGCTATCTCACCTTTTAATGTATCTCCTGGATGTATTGTGTCAAATAGTAATTCTCCATTTAATTCTTGATTATTTATTGCATTTCCAACTGTATTATCATCCGTTTTTAGTATGTAGTTTTGAAGGAAATCACTTTCAAGATCTGTATCTCCTGTATTGGTGATTTCAATCTCAACTGCATATACATTACTATCTGATTCTAGTTTTCTAACATTTTTAACAGATACCTTTGCTCCGTCCAAATCAACAACTTCGCCTATTTTATGATTTTTAATTTCCTCTGTATTTTGCTTAGGTTTACTATCTCCATTTTTTGAATCATTTGTGCTGCATCCAACTAAACTTAAAGATAATACAATTAATATTGCTAATGCTGGTATTTTTTTATTCATAACATAACCCCCTGTAAATTATATACTACAATTATAGCACGATAATTTACAAAACGCCTCCAACTTTTGCAAGAGATATTTTTTTGTTTATTTTTCTTACAATTTTATCTATGTCAGCCTCTTCTCTTACAATTATTGTATCAGCCAATTTATCAAGAAATAAACTTCCATTTGAACTATTTCTTTTGTATTGATTGGCTTCTTGTTTGGTTAAAAGTTTCTCTCCTTCATGTGCCCTAATTAAATAATCATTTCTAGGAACTCTATTTATACCAAATGCTTTTCTTGGACTTTTGCCAGCAGCATCTGCACCTTTTCCAATTTGTAAACTAGGACCTTTTTTAAATATTTCTATTGTTCCCTTAATTGGATGTTTAAAGAAATCTTTAAGTTTATTCCAAGCTTCTTTTACCCCTTTAACTTTATCTTTAAAAAATGAGTCAGCAAGATCTATTACAGGTTCCAGTACACCACTAACTAGATCAACAAGGCCATTCCAAATTGATTTTATTACACCTACTCCACTATCAAATATTTGTTTAAGTCCATCCATAGTTTGATCAGCATTTCCTGTTATAAGCCCCATAATAACATTAATAATTCCAGATATAAAAGACATAATTCCATTTATGATTCCAGATACTGTTGTTATTATTGCGGTTAATGTATTTAAAACCCATGTAAATGCTAAAATTATTCCGCCAACAACACCAGCTATTGCAATTCCTATAGATGGTAAAAGTTGTTGTCCTATTTGTGATAGGAAAGGCATAAATCCTTGAAACCAAGCTTTAACAGGAGCAAGTGCTTGAGTTAAACTTTGGAAAGAAAGTTTAATTCCATCAGTAGACTTTTTAACACTATCCATTGGTTGGCTTACTTTGTTTACTGTATCTCCAACCTGTTTGGCTGGAGTAAAAAAATCAGTAATCGCTTTTTTAACCTTATCAAAACACTCTTTCAAATTATCTAAATGAGGTTTTAAAGGTTCAAATGCTTTTACTAAATTATCTATATTTGTTTTAATATTTCCAGCTAATATGTTCTTTAATTCATTAAATTTATCCTTTATTGAAGTTATTGACTCCTTAAACTTATCCTTAAAATTTACTCCAGAATCCTCTAGGACCTTTAATGCAGGTTTAACATCATTTAATATTTTGTTTTGCAGTTCTGTAAATTTAGTTTTTCCAGATTCAACTCCTTGACTTATAGAATCTGTCATAGGTTTAATAAAAGTTTTAAAATCACTAAATGAACCTTTTAGATTTGCTATTGTTTGTTTTAATCCACCTGTATTTGGTGTAGATTTCCCAGCTGCATCAGCTGCTTTACTTCCTGGAATGTTTACATTTGTTTTAGTAGATATTTTGGCAGTTGCTTCAATTGGATTTTCTAAGAATGTTCTTAAATCTTTCCACTTATCTGTAAGCCATTTAGCTTTATCTTTAAATAAGCTGTCAGCTATATCAGCTATAGCTTGTATAGGAGCAGTTACAAAATCTATGAAACCTTTCCAAATTGATTTTATAATTTTTACTCCACCATCAAATATTTGTTTAACTCCATTCATCATCTTTTTACTATCGCCTGTGACAATACCTATAATTAAATTAAATACTCCATTTAAAATAGATGCTAGACCATTTAATACATTAGTTATAGTATCAACTACAGCTTTAAAGGCAGTTGCCAGAGTAGATAAAATCAAAACTAATTTTGCTATATGAAAACCTATTACGCCAATTAAAACAGGTCCTAGTACCTTCATTATTACACTTCCTAAGTTTAAAATAGACGCAAATAGTGGACCAAATGCTGATAACAACTCTTTAAATTTTTCCCCTAATTGTTTAAGTGCAGGCATACAAAAATTTACTATAGGTTTTGCAAATTCTGTAAATGATTTTACTAATGAATTAACCTTATTTCTAAATACTTCAGATTTAGCATAAGCAATGGTAAATGCTACTGACAATGCAATTACAGCTGTTATAGTCCATCCTATAGGACCCATTACAGCTAAAAATACTGCACTTAATGGTTTCATACCAATTACAAAAGCTCTGAAAGCAACTTTTGCTCTTAATATTATTGGAACAAAAAAGCCAAATATACCTATAGCTTTTGAAACAATTAAAGACACAGCCCCTATAGTTAATAAAAGTACTCCAAATGCTCCAACTGAAAGCATTACATTAGTTATGACTCTTTTTATTGGTTCACTTAGATTATTAAACCAAACAGTCATTTTAGTTAAATTATCAACTACAGATGCTATTGCTGGCTTTAGTTGATAGTAAATAGTAATTCCAGTTTCTTCAAGGGCTGATTTTAAGGTTGCAAGTCCACCCTTAGTATTATCCTTCATTACATCAGACATTGTTTTTAAAGCACCTTTTGAATTATCTATTTTTTTCTTTAAACTATCATATTCATTTCCCACACCATCAAGTAACTTTTGTAACGTTTTTAATTGAGTTTTTCCTCCTATAGCTGCTAAGTAATAATTTTTCTGTTTATCAGTCATATCTTTTGTTTTATTTGCAACTTCTTTAAGTACATTTGACATACCTTTAAATTTACCTTGATTATCAAATGCACTTACGCCTAGCTTTTTCATTGCCTTACCTGCTTGGCCTGCACCTGTTGTAAGATTTACCATGATAGAGTTTAAAGCATGGCCTGCATCTGTACCCTTAACTCCTCTGTTTGCAAGTATTCCCATGATAGCAGTTGCTTCTGAAAGCGGAACTTTTAAATTGCTAAATGTACCACCTGCAACATTAAACGCTTCCATCAACTGTTGTATACTTGTATTTGATTTAGTAGATGCATTTGCAACTTTATCTAAATACTCACTTAAACCTGCACCGGCTAATACTTTTCCACTTTTACTGACCTTATCAACTTCTAAGCACATAGAACTCATGCTATCAGTTACTAAATCTGATGCTAGACCAAGATCCATAGAGGCTGCTTCTGATAAATTAAGCACTGGCATTAAGGCATGCATTGACTTTTGAACATCCCATCCAGCAAGCCCCATGTATTGAAGTGCATTAGCAGAATCAGCAGCAGTTTTAGTTGTAGCTTTTCCGGCATCTCTAGCAGCCTTAGACAGAGCTTCAAAATCTCCTGGTTTTAAGGAATTTCCAAATGTAGCCTTAACTTGCGACATAGCGCTTTCAAATTCTGTTCCAACTTTAGTTGCAGCTGCAAATGCGCCACCAACTCCAGCAGTGATAAGACCTCCTGCTTTTAAAGCACTAGTTCCAACGCTTTTTAAATTACTTTGAACATTATTTAATGTTCTTGATGCTTGAGAAGATGAATCATGTAGAGCTCTAGTATTTGCTGCTACTCTTTTTAATGTTGAACTTGCTTCATCTCTCATTTTTATTATTGCTTGTAGGACTTTTGTATTAGAACTCATATACTAAAACAACCTCCCAGCACCAGATTTTATTTCTTCTTCTCTTTCATCTAATTCTTGATCCATAAAAACACTAACAATTTCTTTTTCGCCTCTTAGTATACGATAAGAAACGGATGGCATTATACCTTTATACTTAAATAATAAGTACATCAAGTTAACTTCTCCATCCGTTTTAATTAGTTTTTTATATCTTTAGCTCTTTCTTTTTGTCTTTTTTTATCGCCCTCTGCATCTATTCCATTTACTTTATTAACCTCCTCGTATAATTTATCTATTTCACCACTAAGTAATAGCTTTTTAATTAATTCTTTAGGTGTAATTGCACTAAATTTTTTAACTAATTCCATATTGCTAAATATAGAACATGATTCTAATATTGTATTTACTTTAAGTTCATATATGTTAATGTTTTCTACATCTCCACTATTAACGTCCATAGAGTTCATTCTTATTTCGTCAAAACGTTCTGGATCAATAGCCTTGCACTCTATTTCTAAAGTATCATCTAGTTTTTTACAATATAATTCAAATGCGCTAGATGGCATTTTTAATTTACCTGCATCCATATTTAATAATTTTTCTACTGTGTTCATATAATAAAATCCTCCTATTTTTCTTTTATTTTATCTAAGTATTCAAAGCCTTCAAATGTGAATGGAACTTCTATTTCTCCAACTTTCGCAGCTTCCCAATCAGCCAAAGTTAAGTCGTCAAACATACATCCATAAAGTGCAATTCTCTCAGAACCATATGAATCTGGGTCTTGCAATTTACTTATTATAGTTACTTTAAATTCTTTACCTTCATTTAACATTTTTTCGACATACTCGCCAAATAAGGTACTTATCTTATAAAGAGTTATAGATCCTTTTCCAGTTGCACCAATCATTTTATATGTGGTCATTATTTGACCACATAATTTTATTTCTTCTTTATCTATATCAACCTTGGCTTCCATCCCTTTTGTTGATGTAAGTTGCTTATTATCTAGCCAACACTCTCCAAAAGTACCAGATATTATTCTTTTTGCATCTATTTTAGCTTTCAAATTTTAACCTCCAAACTACATAGAGATGTCTAAATATACATCTTCCATTGCATCTATTAATTTAATTCTTGCTTTTAAAAATACAAGAGTGTCAGTATTGTATTCTTTTATCTGTTGTTCTTCCATATTAGATATATCTATATTTTGTTTTTTTAGCCATGCTCTTTGAGCATCTAAATTAATTTCTACAGTTGAACCTTCATCAATTAAACCATCTTTTTCTAATTCTTGAAGATATAATTGTATTGCAACAATAAGTAAACACTTATTATCATAAGTGTTTTGGGTTTTTCCTATATAATTTTTTACAATTATTTTTTTAATATCGTTATGAATTTGATCTAGTGTATCAACCAACTTAATCTTTTTGAATATATCACCTTTTGAATCAGTAATTGTTGTAAAGGATGTAACTCCTCTAGCGATTACTATAGCTCCACTTTCTTTTATTAAAATTAGCTCTCCATTATTTATCCTTGTATTTGCTTCAGCTCTTGTTAGCTTAGGTATATTAGTAACTTCTGGTATTTCTGCATATGTTACAGATTGAGTTGATGGAGTTCCTGCAATAAAACCTGCTATTCTTGGCAGAAATTCATTTGAAGTGTATTTTTTACCTTCAACTTCAATATCAGTTGCTGTAAAGTTTATTATACCTTCATAATCCGCTGAATTACTTGCAGTAATAGCTTTAACCTTTATTTTATTATCTTCTCTCATTTTCTTAATCCACGTTTTGATTTTAGGCAAATCTTGTTCTGTCTCATCTAGCATACAAAGATAATTAAACTCACAAGTTTCAAGAAAATCTAGTGCATCATCTATTGATTCATCTGTATCTAATGTATAAACTAATACTTTATTTGGAGGATATACATTTCCCTTCATAGCCATTTTTATATAATCTAAATTAGCAGCAGAATAATTTTCTGGAATATCCTCTATTTCTTTTATCTCAACTAACCCTATATTTTTTGTATCTTTTAAAATAAGCGCTACAATACCACCAGAGCGTTTAACAAAAGTTTTTCCTGCTTGGATAAAAGAAATATTAATTTCTGGTAAACCCATTTAATCACTTCCTATCTCTAAATCTACACTTTCCATAATTTCAAATGTTTCATTTTCAAAATAGACTTCTTCAAAATAAGATACAGTCATTAGAAAAGTTAGTTTATATCCTACAGGATCTTTTGCGATTGATGGAGATATATTCTCAATGATTAAACTTCTATCTTTAACTCTAATGTTTCTGTTAAATATTTTTTCTAATCTACTTTGTATGTCGTATAGATTTAATTTATTTTTTCTAGCCTTTTGGTAATATTCAATATCTATGAATATCTTTTTAGTATCTAAAACTTTATTTGCAATATTATTAGAAACAGGTAAAAGTTGCACAAAAAAACAAGCCTCCTCAAAGCCTTGTATATTATCCTCATTAATAAAAATATCTATATATCTAAACTCATTTTCGATTCTTTTATTAACTGCTATTATAATGTCTCTGTTTGTAAGCAACTAATCACCTACCAATCAAATAAATTTGCTTTTGCACTTGTCATATTTTCTTTTGTTCTTTCAATTCCCTTTTCAACCATAAAAGAACCAGGGACAATGCCACCATTTTTAGTTGAATGGCCATTATTTACTAAAGTAGCATAATCAACTTCATTTTTAACAATATAAGTATCATATTCTGGTTGCTTTTCTTCCCATCCATTTTTTAACTTTTCAGTTTTTACAGGAGTTTCATCTCTTATATTTTCTGCTAGTTCTTGCCCAGTTTCTTTTGTAAACTTCTTGATTTTTCTATTAAAGTTTGATGCATTTAGACCTAAATCTAAGGCTAATGCTTCAAAGACTCCTAAATTATCTATTCCCATTATATCCTCTCCAATTCTGTAATAGGTATTTCCATATGGCTTGGATATATATTTGCCTTAGAAACCTTAAATACAGCTTCTTCTCCATGATTATAGGTTGTATTTATAGTATCACCTATTTTTATATCTACTTCTGGTCTACAAAATAACTTTCTATTTACAACTATAGATCCAATATCACCATTTACAATGGCTTCTTCTTTTCTAGAAATTGCACATGGGATATTTTCAGCTATAACAACATTACTAAAATCATTAGAACATGTTTCTTCATTCCAGCCTTTTAATTTTCTAATTATAGTCATTTTATCAAGGTATGTCATTTCTAATATATCTGCTTCAGTCATTTAATCACCCCTTAGTACATACTAACAATACAAAATGGGCTTAGAAATTTTTTATCAGTATCAGTTAAAAAAGATGATGAACTGATGCTATTTTCAGCAGTTTGTAATGTTAAAGCATTATATTCTATCTTAGTGTCACCTCTAGTTATAGCTTTTAAGCTTTTTTCTAGATTATCAAGTCCACTATTTTTCTTAAGTTCTTCAAATCTTGAAGATAATATTGATATTACTTTTTCTTCTACAAACCCTTCTAGTGCTATACTTAGTTCCTGCCTAGAACAATATTCTAAAACCATCTCACTTATTTTATTTATATAAAGGATTATTAATTTGTCATATCTATCATTTTCTATTCCTAAAACTAATTTAACATTATCAAGCATTGTACTCATCTAGTAGTTGAATTAATTCCTCTTTAGTTTTAGTTGAATATCCCTTTATATTCTTGCCTTTAGCAATTTCCATAAGCTCTGGTTTAGATAGATTAAATAAATCATTAGAGGTTGATTTAACTTTTTCTTCTTTTTTCTCAATATTCTCTTTAGTCACTTCTTCTGAATATATTTTAAATCCTTTTGAAATCAATTTATCTCTCGAATTTTCATCTTCAACAACTTTAATTATGTTATTTTTTATCAATGCAAACATTTAAAACAACTCCTTATTCTTGTGCAGCTTTAGCTTGTCTCACAGATGCTCTACAAAGTTTTAAATATTCATCCAATATCCACAAATCGTGATATTTTCTATAGTCTATTTGATAAGCATCTGCTGTTTGGTTTTGATCTGGAGTAAATATTCTTGGCTTATCAGTCTTAGATACTGCAATTGGAGCAGATGCTGGAGTTATTAACCAGTTTATATCTAAAGCCTTTGCTCCTTCAGTAAACCCACCCTCTGTTTGTCCAGATGTTTTACCATCTCTAAATACGTATTCTGTTTTCATTCTTTTTGATGGAACTTTTATTATAGGTACATTGTCTATAGACTTTACAATTCTTTTTATATCTCCATCGCCAAATTCAATATCATCAAGTTGAGATGATTGTTCTAATATGCTTGCAATTATGCTAGACATACTAATAATAAGAGGTATATCTCCAGATAAATCTTGTATTGATGCAAGTTGATTTTTCAATTCACTTAATATTGTAGTTACTGTAGCTTCGTATGAATATTTTACACGCTCATCTACTTTAGCTGTTTCAGAAAATATCTTTGAGTATCTATATGCATCTATTTCTGGTATAACATGTTGCTTTTGAAATAATCCCATTACAGAAGATGCATTTATAACGAAGTTACTTTCATTTACATCCATTGAATCTAACATAAAAGTCCTACCTCTATCCATCTCCATTTTCATTGTTTCGTACTCAAGTGTAACTGCGCCTTGCGTATATCCTTTAGATCTGTCATAATCACCTAAGCCATCCATTGTTACTTTTGGTACTTTTACCTCTCTTCCTCCATTATATATAACTTGACCAGCATTTTTCTCCATCCATCCAGTAGTTGAGCCAACTGTTACCTGCATATCTAGTTCTTGTTGAAAAAGTGTTACATATTGTAATACATTAGCCATTTATAAAATCATCCTTTCTTTTTTTATACTAAAGACTATTTAGCCCTTGCTTTATTTGTTTTCTAATTTCTGATAGCGAACCTGCACTATCTTTGCCAGGTGGAACGTATGAACCATCTTTAATTCTTTCATCTACCTTTGACTGCACATATTGCTTCATTGAATTTTCAAATATCTCTATATTTGCATTTGTTTTATCATCATCATCAGATAATAGATATTCAATTAAGTTTGTAGGTATTTTCTTTTCAACTAAAATATCTTTATATTTAGAAACTTTTTCTGCGTACTGCTTTTCTTTTTTTAGTTTGTCTAGGCTTTCTCTTAATTCCCTTATTGCTTTTTGCTCTTCTGTTTCATTTGCTCCAGTTCTTTTTAGAACTTCAGCACTTATAAGTGTCTGCATATCTTTTTTCTTAAAGTTTTCAAGTGCTTCGCTGTGATATTTATTTTTTTCATTATCTATAATAGCTTTAAAGTTTGCATCATTATTAATTAATTCTCTAAACTCTTCTATTGTAAGCTTTTTATCAGATGCAGATTTGAATAAATCTGTTGATTGCAGCAATGAATCTATTTCTGCATCATCTTCTATTTCTTTTAGTAATTCCAACACTTCTTTTTTTAACATGTATAAAGTTCTCCTTTTTGAAAATTTAATTCAAACATTCTATTTTATCCATAACCTTTACTATTTTAGGAAATTGAATTGCAAAGAAGTCAATCATTTCTTCGTTTGTAGCCCAAGAACTACAACTCTTCAATCCACTTTCACTAAGAAATGCATGAATTATTTCATGCCTAGCAACTTCATTTTTATATACACTTAAATCTTTCAATGAACCTTCTTCAGAATTTATTTTCTCTATAACAATTTCCTTAACAGAGTGATCACAATATCCAGCTCTTTCCTTTAATAGCACATCTTCGCTTTCAAGTTTCTCTATCACTAGATATTCTGTTCCTAATATTTCAACTTTCATATTTCACCTCATATTTTTTAGACATAATAAAAACACCTATTAAATTAATTAATACATGTTAAACAGGTATATATTGACATCTACAGTGACAGTGTCTTGGCAAAGAGGGCCTATCTTCATTGACATAAAATATCACTCCATTATGCATAGAACAATCACTACATGTGCGAGAATCTAAATCTGCACAATACATTACTTTTATAATCCCTTGAACCTTGAAAAAATACTCATTTACTTCACTTTGACATCTGGCAACTTCATTTTCTATTAGTCTGCTGGTTTGTCCTGCACCTGTTGAATATTTATCTCTTATTGCTTTTTCTATCTTATTTACAGAAGTTTTTCCATTTAGAAAACTCTTTATTTCTTTTTTTAAGGACTCTTCTATACCTTTTTTATTCTTCCAGAGTCTATCGCTCCAATGTTTTCCATCAACCTTATTATTCACTATCTTATTTATAACTTTATTGTTTATATTACTAACATCTTTTATCTTCAGTATTACTCCTAATAAAATTATCAAATTTGAATATTTATTCTTAGATGAATCAGATAAAATAGTTTCTATATCCTTGACTTCTTCATCATAACTATTAGAATACTCATTTATAATTTTATTAAGTTTTGACCTTAGATTTTTCTTATCTTTATTATTAATATTTAAGTATTCATTAATAATATCGTGTGTTAGCAATATCTTTGCTATTTCTAATAAAAGTTTATCCCTATTTTCTCTTTGATACTTATAAAATGGTTTTGTCCTATTTTCAGCAGATTTATATATATCTTCAGTCAATTTAGTTATAATCTTTTGATTCATCTAATAAAATCTCTCCCTCTGAAACTATTTCCTGTTCTTTTTTAGCTTTTTCTATTTCAGCATGAGGATTATCAATGAAACTTAGTTGAGATAAGCCAGTTTCAGTAGATAATTTATCTCCAAGTTGGCTTAATATATTTGCTACAACTAAATCATCACGTGGTATCTTAGGGGTAAATTTAGCCTTAATATCTTTATAATCATAGTCAAAACCATATTTTTTATTAAGCCAAATGCACAATAATTTGTACCTATTAAATAAAGTATCTGCAATACTATCATTATTTTGGCTACAAATCCATTCTGTACTGATTAATCTTGCTATAACTGCTAGACTTGATGTATTACTTTGCATTTTTTCATTGTGATTTATATGAGATGTAATTTCATACATATTTTCTTTTATTGAAGATAGTGTATTTTGAACAAATGTATCATTCATATCTTTAATAAGCCACTCTATTTTTCCATCTCCATTAACTTGAAGTATTCCAAGTTCTTTCATCCTTGGCAAATCATCTTCTTTAATATTACATCCAGAAAAGGTTAAATAAGCATTTCTAAAATCACTAATTTCATTACTTATATCACTTAAATTAGTTTCATAAGCATCTTGTAACCCTTTTATATCATTAAATATTGTATTTTTTCCTAGTTCTTCACTTCTTTTGCAAATTGATATTGGAACATTTCCATCAAATATATTGTTTACTGTAGGACTTTCAACTTCTTTGAAATTTGAATCAAAATGATATATATATTCTTTGTCATATACATCTACATACGTGTCATCTTCGAAACCTTTGGTAAACTCTCTAATAAAGCATACTATTTCTCCATTTTCATTTTCATAATGACAGCCATCTGTTGGCTTGATTATCTTTACTTGTATTTCATCATCTTTTACATAGTAAAGTTCATAGCAAAGCCCAAATAATAGTGCATACCTCAATAAATCTGAGTCATGTTTTTTACTCCAATGGCAAGTATAGTATTCTAAATCATTTATAATCTTCTCATCACCAGATCTACTTGTATAGGTAATCTTATTTGCAAGAGAATAAGCGACTTCTTCATTAATAAACTTTTTTAAGAAATTAGTGTTTATCTTATTATTAGATCTCTTGGTAACCATTTTATAGTTGCTAATAGCATCCGTTTCACCTTTATAATACTTATACATAGTATCATATTCGGATTTATTAGAGTTCCAATCGTCATATATGTCTTTTATTAAGTCTAAATCTAATTCCATTAACAACACATCCTATCCTGTAGACTCTATAAATTTTAAAACTTTTATTGGAATATCTTGCTTTGAAATATAACTTTTACTCCTTGCTCTATGAGTATATGCAAAATATCCTTTTTCATCTTTTCCTATTCCAACATTGAACTTCTTTCCTTTTTTAGTTAAAGTTTTTTGAACTTCTTCAAACTTTGATCTATTAGCCAATAAATTACCTCCCAACTAAAAACCTAATAATTTTCTATCAAAGATATTTACTGTCTCAGAAACTTTTATGTTGTTAATTCGATTAATAAATTCCGATGATATATCCGGAGCATCATCATGTAGAGAGTATTTTTGTCCTGTAAAATCAAGTATTTGCTGTATAAATTCCTTATCTTCTTCTGCAAAAATCATTTGGCCTTTGCTTAAAACAGGTATTAAAGTAGAGATTTTATCATCTTTATTTTTCTTTTGTTGCTCATTAATGATTTCTATATCTCTATAACTAAGAACATTATCATTTTTTATTTTAAACTCTAATTGGTTGGCATCTGCGCCATTAAATGTATTTTTTTCTATATAAATATGTGTTATATCTGAATACACTTTTAATAAATAAATCATATGGTCTATATATTTATCAAAATCAGTTCTAGCATTTATTTTAGCTAGTTCTGCCAATCTTCCATATAGTAAACCATTTTCTGATTCACTTCCAACAAGAAAAGCGCTATAGTCATGTTTCGACCCACCCGCAGATGCTGGATCACATAACAGCATTGTCTTTTTAAAAGTATGCGATTCAATTTCTTCTCTAGTTTCTGTTCTAACAGTTTTAAACCATTTTTCTCCTATAGAATTGACATCATTTTGCACTTCCTGCTTAAAAGATGTTGGATTTTCATAATAACTTAGAGCCATATCTAAACAATCCCAAAAACTTGGCCATAATATAGGGAATTTCATTTCTTTTTCATTTTCCCAGTAAAATTCTTTAGCATCTTCAAGATGATTTGTATTTTTAAAATCAAATAAGATCTCTTTGAACTTAAGCCATAAACCAGAATTAAATAATTCATCTACATTATCAACTAAAACTCCTTTTTCGCATTTAAACTTCCAAGTTGGTAAATTTTTTAGTCTACTATAAAAACATTCTTTGTGTTGTAAGGTTCCTAATGCTATAAAAGTTGTTCCTCTTTTTATAGTTTTACCATTTCTTATGACTGGTTTTTGAGCAGCATATTTTACATCATCAGAAAATCTTTTAAATTTTTTCTCTCTAGCATCTTCTGTTCTAACATTTTCTTCTGACTGATAATCATCAAGTATGATAAGATCTGGACGGTTATTATTGTATTTTCTTCCTCTCATGGGTGATGAAGATGATATAGCTTCAATAAAAGTTTTATTTGTTAGCTCTAGTTGAGTACTATTACAAATGTATTTTCTATCATTATCATTTAAAAGGACACCAAATGCTTTTTTAATATACTCATTTTCAAGTAATGCATTTTTTATATCTTTTACAAATTTCTCTGCTGTAGATCCTATGTCAGAGCAAATCAAAGTATATGTCTTATGTTTATAGCAATGCGACCATACAGTTGTCGCTAAATCTCCAAATGCACTTTTACCTGTCCCTCTTGGATAAATTCTTCCTAATTGCTGTGAACCATCTCCAATTATAGATTCTTGTATATCTTCCCATAGCTCATGATGAACTTTAGCTATAGGAGCAGCAGCATTATCTTCTTTTGGTAAATATGTGTCTTGCATAAAATACATACAGAAAAATTCTAGGTTTATTTTTCCAAGTTGATAAGCGAGACCATTAACTCCCCAAAGATTGTTTGAATTGGCTTTTATAATCTCATTTGCTTCTTTTTCAGCATCTTTTATAGATGCTCCATTTCTTATAAAAGTCTTTGCTAGATAACTAAATATTAATTGTATATTTCTTTCTAGATTATCCACTCGTATTTACTTCCTCCTACTTCTTCTATTTTTTTAGGCTCAGTGAGTAATGCAATTAATAAAATAAACAATGTAAATTTTTCTCTAATAAAATCACCCTCTTTGAAATACATCTCTGGTTTTTAAATTTTGCTAGAAAATTTCTAGAACTCATTTTCCATAAAAAATAATTTTTTCAAAATAGAAGGACACCCCCTATTAATAAAAAAAATAAATATATTAAAGTATTTTGAATTATTTTCTTGCAAGAAATATTTTTTTGATTAGAATTATTAATTATCTTTCAACTATTCCTTAAATATGTATTTTCGGCATAGTTAAAAAGAACCTAGCATTTCCAATAGGTTCACATATCCTATAATAATCCACATCACTTCACTGTATGAAACTTTAATTATTAAGTCTCACTAAATTTTATTAAATTAGCTATAACTAAAGTTAAATACAATATATGATTTAATTATTAAAGTAAATATATATATAATATATGTTTTGCTTTAATTAATTTCAAACATAATTAAAACATATTCTTGCAGGATTTATTTCATATCTAATTACTTCTTGCTTGTTCTTATTCTTATCTTAGCTATAGCTGCTTCTATCTCTGTTGCATCCATACCCATGCCAACACTATTATCCTCTGCTTGTATAACTGTACTTGTAGGAGTTCCATATATACGATTTATAAGATACTGATTGGCTGCCAACATAACCCTCTTATCGCTCTTGTCACTAGCTAATTCCTTGATATTGTTGATATAACTATCTAAATCCTTTAATATCATTAAGTTCCCTTGGTTTGTTAGCTCCTGTTTCCGTCTGTCCATTTCTTTCCTAACATGCTCTTTATTCATCCAATTATAGATTGTTTTTCTATTTACTCCAATAATTCTGGCAGTTTCTGTTACTGTAGTACCTGTAATCAATAGAGTTACCATATTGCACTGATCTTCTGTCAACTCTTTACCTTTTTCATAGCTACTGTCGATTATTTCAACTTCATTCACATCCAATTAATCACCTCTTTACTCAGCTTCTAAATAAACATTTAAATATCTACATCCCTATAAATCCCTTGAATAAATGACCTTTAATATATATTTTCAGACATTTTAATAAATCTATTCTATTCCTTGTAAACTCTATTGTTAAGGCTCTTTGCATTCTAATAATGTCCTGTTGTTGAAAAACGTAACATATTAAATTTTAGATAAAATACAAGATATTTTAATTTCTTTTTCTTTTCTTTAACTTATTAGTAAATTTAGTTATTGCTTTTACTTCTTCATCCTTATCTATTCCTATATATCTTCTAGTCATTTCTATTGTCTTATGTCCTAGAATCTTCCTTATAAGTTCTAATGCATAAGTCTTATTCTCTTCTTCATCATAAATATGCCTTGCAAATGTTTTTCTTAAAGAGTGTGTTGCAACATTTTCTTTTATTCCTACCTTTTTTGCTGCTCCTTTTATTATTCTTCCTGCTTGTCTTGTTTGGATAGGTCTATTAAATTTCTTCCTCTTGCCACTTTTAAATAAAAATTCTTCTCCTGGTTTATCTTGAGTATAGTTTTCTATAGCACTCTTTATTACATCAGATAAGAAAACTTCTCTATCATAGTCTCTTTTTTCTTCTATAACTCTAATCCAGTCCTTAGACACTCTTATCTTTTTTCCTTTTTTATCTAACTTTATATCTGTTACATCTGCAACTTTAAGTGCTAATATATCTCCTATTCTAAGTCCAGTACACATTCCAAAGAGGGCTAATAAGTAATTTCTTTCGTTCCATTCCTCTAGAAAATTCAAGAGTCTAAATACATCCTCTATATCTTTTATTGGATTAACTTTTTGTCTACTATGTGCTTCCATTCATTAAAAACACTCCTTATTACCATGATAATTTTTTCTTTGCCTATCTTGCACCAATATTTTTAAGTCTTCAACTACATTAGCAAAAGGATCTGTGATTATAGAGGTTATATCATTTGTACTATATTTTCTTTCTCTTGCATAAGTATTGGTCTTTATTCTAAATCCTAAGTCATTTACAGTTTCAGTTACTTTTACAACATTTTCTAATTGCAAATATAATTTAAATACAACCAACTCAACGTGATCAGACTCATCAATTATACTTTCATCTAAAATTTTTAGATATGAGTCTATCTTATTAATATTAGAATCATAATTTTTCTTAACCTTCTTTTTTAGTTTCAAGAGTTTTTCTTGCTTTTTCTTTATAAAATCTAAAGAACATTCTCTTCCATACATACCAGGAGTTTCTCTCATTACATTGTCGTAATACTTTAGATTGTCTGGTACATATGCAGCACTTGAAATTTCTTCTATTATATCACGTTTAATCTTCAACACCTCTCTAGACAATAAAAAAGACTTAGAACGTAAATTCCAAGCCATTTTTATTAAATATATTTTTCTCACAATACAATCTTATCATGATTAAAAGACACAAAACAGACATAAATTGGTCACAAATCGGACATTTTTTAGACACAAAACAGACATAAATCGGTTTAAAATCGTCACAAATCGGACATTTTTATAGCAATCCTTTTATCTTATCTATAATATCAAACCTCATTTGCTTACACTTACTCGCTGAAAAACCAATCATTCTGCCAACATATTCCCAAGATGTCCTGCTACTTGAAAAGTATTTATACTGTACTATCTTTTTTTCTTCTTCACTTAATATTTTCATTGCATTATCTATTTTTTCTATTATCAACTCTTTATGTCTCTTCTCTTTTTCTTTTAAGGCAATTTTCTTTTCTTTTTCTTCAGTCTCTATTTCAATTACACTTTTAATATCATATGTCTTGCTTGTCTTTTCTTTAATTTCAACTCCACTACATCCTCTGTAGTCGTTTTTTATCATCTGCATATCAATGTCTATTTTTTCTATTTCCGCTTTTATTTTTTTATAATTATATAACTTACCTTCTGCACTACTAAACAAATTGTCTTTTTTGCTAGATTGCATTACCTCACACTCCTAATTATGTTATAATGATGTTGTGATAACGGTTTTAGAATTTTGACAAGCAGGAGTGTGAAGTAATGCTCCTTTTTTTCTTTTTTGAAATATATCTTATTCTCTAGGCACTAATTGCAACTTGTAATCATCAGAACTATATAATTTATAACCTCTTACCTTCAAGTCTAATTCTAGTTGACTTAAACTTTTATAAGCACCAAATGAACCATATCCATTCTGCATATTTATAATAACATACCCACCTATTGTTTCCTTTAAAGAAAGAATCATATATAACTTATTACCACCATTAATTTCAACAATATCTCCTACTTTTAATTCTCTATTATTTTCAGTTACTTCTATCAACATATTATATTATCTCCTTACTTTAATTAATATTTTTTAGAAACTCTCCCATTTTCATTTCATCAATGCTTTCATTAACTCCTTTTATAGTACTTAAGTTAACTAAAGGCATGCACAAATTCCATAGTTTATCTACATCTAAAAATTGTATTTTTGCATTAAATTCTTTTTCATCAAGGCATTTTAATTTCTTGTTCATATTAATCAATTCATTAATCATTGAATTTTTAATTAAATTAAGTATATCGTCTCCTATTTCTTTGAGATCCCATCCTCTTCCATTTAGTTTCTTATTATGTGTCTCTACTCCTTCAGTAATATAGTTTTCTATTTCTAAAACTTGAAACATTGTTAAAATAGTTTGACAAACATCTAATCCTTCTGCAATTATATCTTTAGTTATTCCTGTATCTATAGCATTTTTAAACTCAGTTACCTCTTCATCAATTTTTGCCAACTGATCTTCTACCTTCCAATTAGGTATGCTGCTAATTAACTTTAAATCCATCTTTAGTATCTCCCCTCATTCATTTATTGAAGTCCCAACTCTTTTTGAGTATATTTATTCATAATGCTCCTTTTTTCTTTTTTTAAATAATAACTCAATCTCTTGTTTTTTGGGAACATAAATATATTTACTTAATCGCTGCATCTTTTTATATAAAGAATCTTTTATTTCTTCGTAGTCAAATCCATTGAAATATCCTGGAAGTTTTATTTCCAACTTTGTGGCATAAAACTCATACAGCATTGCAGAAACAAACTTAAGATCATTGATAATATGATTTGCTTCAAATAACATTAGATTTTCATTGTAAAATTCTATTCCCATGGCAACATAAAGATAAATATATTCATTCATAAATAATTCTTCCACAATATCTACATAAACTTCCAATAAATCATTTATGCATCTTATCTGTTTTTCCGTTGCCTTATTAAATAGATATTGTTTATTATTTCGATGAACTTTATAGTGACAACTATTGCATAATGGAATTAAATCATCCAATTCTTCCGCTCCTATTCTTCGATATGTTTTATGATGCAAAGACACTTTCTTTACTGAATCACACAAAACACATTTACATTCATTAGAAAAATAGAATTCATTTTTTAATGATTCCCAGTGTTTAGTTTTTTGATATTCTTTATAATTATAGACAATCTCGTTTGTATCTTGACATACTATTCTCTTATTCATTTATTGAAGTCCCAACTCCCTTTGAGTGTATTTATTCATAAATATCATTTCATCACAACTACTAAATATAAATAAATCTCCATCTAATATAAATTGCAATGATGCAATATCTTCTATATCAGTTAAATCCATTTCTCCATTTAAGACATTTTCATTATCTATGTTATTTAATTCAAAGAATATATTTTCCGTTTCAAATCTATCAATTAACTCATTTGCATCTTTTATATTTTTAATAGCATGGTACACCTTACATTTCATACCTGATCTTCTCCTCTTACATCTTTATTTATCTTCAAGCCAATCATTTTTTAAATAATAAAATACATATATAATGATTGTAGTTATTAATATCCAGATGATCCAAAACACTACTTTAAAAAACCCTGTATTAAAATTATTATTTTCTAAAACATTCTGTATAGACTCACCCTTAAAAACTTTTATGTTTTTATCAGCTGGATTCGCTATAGTATTATTTTTTAAATTAGCATACATAGTACCATTAAATTCTTTCGGTATAACTTCATAATAGTACCTTCTCTTATTATTAATGTAAGCATAATTACCTTTTATTTTAAGATTATTATTTTTAAATATATCTTTCTTTAATGCCAATCTCTCTTTAGATAAATTAGTAATTACTTTCGCATCAAACTCTTTACCCATGAAATTAAATTTATTACATTTTTTCTCTATTGAATCATGGTAATCCCAAGTCCAATATGTTTCAGTATATTTATGTGAATGGCCTTTACTGTCTTTAGTGGTAACCACTCTAGTATGCATAGTGTATTTTTCTTCCGTTCTTTCTATAAACCAATAGTCCCCTTTTAATTCTTCTATAGATACAGAATCTACACTTTTAAATCTTCCACTTATCAAAGAATCTCCCGCACTTGTTTCCATAGCATAATCAAAGAGATCTTTGTCATTATTTATTTTAGTTGCTTTGTAATATCTTTCATTATCTTCTAAAAATTTTGATTGAACTTTATCATCAATGAAAAATCCAAGCACAATCATCATGCAAGCAATTATTATGCTCACTAAAAATTCTCTCTTAGTTATTTCAAAAGTTTTAAATTTCATATGTGCACCTCTTAATCAAATAAATTTTGAGGTGCATCCTCTTTTGCTTTATATTCAGTATATTTAGATTCTATTTTTTCATATCCCATACTATTTAGAATTAAATTTGCTGGAAATTTTCTTATATATTTATTGTAATTGCGAACTTGCATATTATAATTTTCTCTATGTTGTGCAATCATATTTTCTGTTATACTCAACTCACTCATTAGTTGCTTATAATTTTCATTAGCTTTTAAATCTGGGTACTTCTCTGCTACTGCTTGTATATTTAATTTTGCTTCCTTGATAGATTCATCATTTGCACTTACTCTCATGTCAGTTACTTCTTTTAATGTTCTATTTTCATATTTAGCATAGTCTTTTACGCAGTCTACTATGTTCTTAATTAAATCAATTCTCCTTTTTTCTTGCACCTCTACAGATGCAGTTGCTGATTGGACCTGCTCTTCTAAATCAATTGCTTTATTTTTAGTTACTAAGAACAAGCAAGCAAACATAATTAATATTGAAATAACTACTCCTACGATTATTAACGTCTTTTTCATTATTTCATCGCCTCACTTTCAAGCCATTTTTTTCTACCTTCTAAACATCCGCCTAAGCATTCTTGAAAATCATAAGCACAACTAGTACATCCACTTCCGCCATTTGCAAGAAATTCAGCCATTTCTATTTTGCTCATATTTTTTATCTTTTCATAATTAGTCATCTTCTTATTCAAGTTACTTCTAAATAATCTGTCATAACATTTGTCACATACATCTTTTCCGATACTCATTATATTACCTTCATCATCAATTCTGAATACCTTTATGTTTAGAATTTCTGCTATTGTTTCACCACAAAAATCACACTTTATAACACAACTCATCTTTAATACCCCCTTTTACTTTCTTTAGAACTCATATCTTGATACATACATCCACAATCCTTACATTGCCACACTATTCCAATTAATGTTTCAATCTTAAATATATTACCATTACAAATTGGACACTCATTTTCCCTACCACCAATTATTTTAGTTTTCATTTTACCTCCAATAAACTTAAATCATTTATTATTTACCTAGTATATTAATTTCAGTTTTTAATTTTTTAAGTCTCCTATATATTGACGTTTGGCTAGTTCCAAGCACTTTACTTATTTCTTGTTGAGTATAACCTTTTTCTCTTAGACAAACTATTTTCTGTATATCTTTTATCTCACTTCTTTTTATACAAGATCTAATAACACGAACATTTTCTATATCTACATTTTCATTGCCAGCCAATCTATCTTCTATTCTTATCTCTTCTCCATAATTATCTCTATAAATACACTTTTCAAAACTATCTATATCATTTCTATAATGTTTCTTAACATATCCAGTCGTAAATCTTTTCAAATGTCCTGATATATACGAAAATGCTATTGTAGAAAATTTTCCTTTACTTTCATCAAAGCAACATGTTGTTTTATATAATCCTATATATCCTTCTTGAAATAAATCTTCTTTTAAATATGGATACCTTCTTAAAAAGGATTTGAAATATCTATTTATAATAAAATGTACAAGATTTATATTATCTTCAAATAATTTATTTTTCTCTTCTAAACTTCTCATATAATCACCATCCAATTTAAAATGGAATATCTTCATCATCTAAAACTTGAAAGCCTATTTCTTTTTCTTCATCCTTTGGCTTGTGATCAAGCGCATTAACAATTTTTGTTCTTACTTTTGTGAAAGTTTTTTTCTCTCCATCTTTTTCATATTTTTCTATCCTTATTTGGCCTTGAATTGAAACCATTCTTCCTTTTGTGAGATAATTAGCACAAAATTCTGCTGATCCTCCCATAACTTCAATTGGTATAAAATCAACTTCTCTAGTTCCATCCTTTTTTGCATAACCCCTATCAACTGCCAATGCAAAAGTAGCAACTGGAGTACCATACTCTGGTATATATCTTAATTCTGGATCTCTTGCTAATCTTCCAACTAAAACTACATTATTCATATTGCAATATCTCCTTCATTGTATTTATTTTCTCTATATTCCATTTGTTTTACAATCTCAACTGCTTCATTAAAGGCACAACCTCTTTCAATTTCTTTATTTGCAGACATAATTGCATTAGCAATTTTGTCTGTAAATTCTGCTCTTTCTAAAATGTTCATATGAGAAATACTTTTCATTTAACTCCCTCCTTGTTTTACTAAGAGGACTTATAATAAGTCCTCTTAGATTTTCAATTAAGCAATTATATTTACATTTTTAAAATCTTTTAATTCTTCTTGCAAGTACGCTTTAATATTTAACATTGCTTGATTTTTCCATGCTCCACCATCTGCTTCATATAATCCTGCTGCTGGTCCAGAACTCATTCTGAAAATAAATTCACTTTCTGGTTGCTCTACTTCTTGGAAAGTACGGTAAGGAATCAATTTTACTCTATTTGGAACTATTGCTTCTGATACACTAGCGACACCTGTTTTTATTGTTACAGATTGAGAAACTCCATCATCTCCCACGTTTTTTACTGTAGATTCTTGGATATTACCTGCAATTTTTAAAAGTGTATCTCTATCATTATTCTTTATAAATGCTGATTGTAGCATTATGTTAAAACTATCTAAGTCTAAAGGTCTGTCAAATCTTTTCTCTGGTAGTAGTGCAACACATTCAATATATGTCTCTCTATCTCTATTTTTTCTCAAAGGAGATTTTAAAAGCACTTTTCTTGGAGTTAGAACTTGTATTAATAACAATTCATCTTCTTTATGATCTATGCCACTTTTTATATAATCTACTAAACCACTCAATGTAGTTATTTCTAATTCATTAGCTTTTGGTTCTTCTATTATTTCTAATGCATCTGTTGTGTACTTAAACCCATCTACACATACTGTTTCTCTTTTTCCTAACTTAACTAAATATTCTATTGCATTTCTTATCATTTTTTTATTCTCCTTTTTTATTTAAATTTATATTTTACTTACTTTCTTAAACTACTTTGAACTTGCATTTCTGAAATCAATTACACTAGCACTATTTTCTTCTGTTTCATTAGTTTCTTCACTATCTGGAATATCCATGACCAACTGCCCTGCTACTTGATTTTTAAATTCAGACGCTTCAACTCTTCCTGTCTCTAAATCTTTTCCTATCAGAACTTTAGTTGTTGTAGCCTTTGCTTCTACTATAGTTGCTTTAGATTTTATATCTACTTCAGCAAGATCTCTATCTTCATTTGCTTTAAACACTATCTCTAAACTAATTTTTCTTGTTTTTTTAAAATCTGTATTTGGATCTGCAATATTATCTAAAACTTTTTGTAACTCTGTATTAAACTTTTCTTTTAGAACTCCACCTGCAAATTTTTCTAATGCTATCATGTAAAATCACTCCTTTATTTATTTAAAATAATATTTTTCTACGAGGAAATTAATTAATAAACTTTGACTATAATTTAATAACATTTTTATCAAAATTTTTGATTTTATTTTTTTCTCTCTATCATTACCATCTTTTAATAGTTTTTGACAAATTCTTTAAACCTGTGTTTTTTGTGTAATGTAATCGTATTCTGCAATCATTGCAATTACTATATTTATTAATTTTTTTCAATATTGATTTTCAATACCTTATGAAATTTTAATTTCAATATTGAAAAACGGTATTTTTTCAATATTGATTTTTTAAATTATTCAATATTGATTTTTATTGTAAAATCATTACTTAATAAAATTTCCTATTTTTTATCCTTTTTTAAAATACATCTTCTGGAATTTCTGCTTGCACATATTGTTTATTTACATCATATTTGTAATCTCTATTTAACTCTTCACTAGTTGTGTAAAGTCTTTTTCTTCTTTCTGAAAAATTCATTTTGAAACTTATATTCTGTTTTCCTGTTATTCTATTTTTTAAAATTAATAAATAAGTGTCGTCTGCCTCTTCTTCTTCATCAATAACTCTGTAAGTTGATAAAATATAATCTGCATAATTAACAATCTCACTTGCTCCAGACACATCATACATAGTTGGTTTCATGTCACCCATATTTTTTCTAGGATGTGCAACTAAAACTATTACTAAGTTATATTTTTTAGCGAGATTTTTTAAGTTGCTTACTATCTGCTCTTGTCTCTCATATTTATCTGCCTTATTGCCAGTTTTTATTGTCATTAGATTGTCAAGAACAAAGAGCCTAACCCCTTTTTTTAAATATAAATGTTCTATGGTATTTAGTAGATTTACTTCATCACTTATTGCATCTTCATCATAGAGAAAAAATTTATCTTCTATCCAGTCTGATATAAGCTCAACGGCGTAATCTGGAATATCTGTGTATGTTCCTCCATAGACACTTTTATATTCTTTTATGTGATAATCATTAGCTACAGTTTTTCTAAACCAATCCATAGCCATGAAAGAGGGTAATTCTCCAGAATACAAAAATGCTTTTTCTTTATTTGCAATTGCTTCTGCTATAAACTGGTTAACTATAGTTGATTTACCAGATGCAGGTTTACCAGTCAAAATTGTAAGAGTTCCATATCTAAATCCATCTAGCATATTGTTTAGTTTATTAAAACCCGTGTCTATGGACTTGTGTACGCCTTTTTCACGTTTTATTTTTGATGCGTCAATATAATTACCATTTATACTACTGCTCGTCGTCACAAGTGCTTTTAAATCGTTTATATCTACAATCAATTCATCTATACTTGTATCTGAATTTGAATTATTAATTAATTCATTTGCTAGCTCTGAAATTTGTCTTTTAAGTAACTTCTCTTTTATGATTTTTATATAGTGATCTATGTTTGAAGTAGTTATGACTATAGTTGTTAAACTGGTAATGTAACTAACTCCTCCAACGTCTACTAATCTATCTATTTTTTCTAATTCATTTTTTAAAAGCAAAAGATCTAGTGGTTTATTTGAGTCAATTATTTTCTTCATGCAAGATAAAATAATTTTATGTGACTCAAAGTAGAAATCATTTTCTTTTAATTCCCTTATTTTGTAACCTATAGAGTCATTTATAAGAAAACTTCCTAGAATGTTTTGCTCTGCTTCTAAAGAGTAATTCATTTAATCACCCCCAGCTTATTATTAAAATGTCACAACTAAAGGAATCACCCTTTCGACGTCATACAATACCCCACAAATACGATCTCTTGGAACATTTTTGTAAACTAAAATATCAATTATGTCGGCAATAAGTTTTGCATAGTATTTTGGAGTTTCAAATCCATAACTTCTATAAGCAAGTTTTTCTTCAACAAATTGTTCGCATTTACTTCTTGTACTTGTTCTAGTTTCACAACCTTTACTTTCAAATATCATTTCTCTTATTTTTGGATCAGTTCTTAATCCTTCAATAAGTCTTTGTATATCTTGATCTGTAAGTTCATGTTTTTTTCTTTCCACTTAGCATACCTCCTGTCTTTAACTATTTAGTTGCTTCTTTTGATTTGAAACTATTCTACACCATGATAATTTACATGCTATAATTAATTTAAACATACTTCCAATATGTTTAAATTAATTAGAAAGGTGGTGAGAGTATGAGCCAATATCGAGTTATAAGCAAAGAATGTCCTGTAATAAACGAAACCATTTCTCTTACTTGCGAATATTCAGCTCCTCCAGGTACTTTTGGATCTAAGTTAATGTCAACTAGATGTGATGGAAGTCATATTTGCGACTCTTCTTCTAATGAAGAATGTCCTATTCTAAAAAAACTTCTTAGATAGTAGCTTTGGGATTTTCATCTGGAAAACAATACTTAAATGCAGTCACTTTTACACCTGTTATTTTGCTTAATTTAGTAAAAGAATGATACATACAGGTAAAATCTCCCTCACATTCTTGCAGGTAATCGCAAACTTCACATGATGTGGGGGCTTCTCTATTCCCTCTAAACACCATCTCCATAACTTCATTTTGCAAATGTCTTGCAATACAATGCAATTCTTTTTCAGTAAGTTCTAACTTTTCCTCTTTCATGAACAACCCCCTAATTTATTTAACATTTAATTCTTTATCTGTTTCATTGATTTTATAACTAAATTTAATTGACCTATGCTTTAATTCTACACCATGATAATTTGCATGTTATAATTAATTGGAGCATATTGACAGTATGTTCAAATCAATTATAGGGTGGTGATGAATATGTGCAAAATTAAAACCTTAAGAGAAAAATGCTCTCTTATTGACGATAAAGTTGAATTTTCTGGTGAATATAAAACTTTTCCTGGATTCACTGGATCAAAACTTTTAGAATGCGAATGTAATAAAAATTACATTTGCAAAATTCAAATAATGACTGCTAATAGCAACTGTCCTCTTTTTAAAAAAGCACGTCAATTACAATACTAAAATTTTAATTTACTAAATTTATTTAGTAAAAATATCTACACCTGTCATTTCACTTAATTTTATAAAAGTGTCTATATGGGTGAAATAGTCCTTGCATTCTTGCAAGTAATCGCAAACTTCGCATGATGTAGGGGCTTCTATATTCCCTCTAAACACCATCTCCATAACTTCATTTTGTAAATGTCTTGCAATACAGTGTAAATCTTTTTCAGTAAGTTCTAACTTTTCATCTTTCATAGGCAACCTCCTAATTTATACTTAACTAAATATCTGACTTAATATCGAACTCAATATTAAATTGGGCAAGCTTATTAATCGATTCTTGGAGTTGACAAATTCGCTCATTGACATTTTCTATCAATTCCTCAAATTCCTTAATATCCCTAAC